>MDTG01389519.1_pt1 | contig 39367 bp, 41 predicted proteins | sample 811421 | NCBI WGS metagenome assembly MDTG01 (sample SAMN05326645, study PRJNA326480) | marine metagenome | isolation source: seawater | place: Pacific Ocean: South East | collected 2011 | reverse complement strand
TTTTTTACGATATTATTTTTTAAGAAGTAAGTCTTATCATCAGAATTTTGGAAAACAATTGTAGAATTATTCTTCTTAAATGTTTGCTTCAAAATTTTTAGTAATAAAAACTTAAGTATTTTTGTTTTAAAATTGTTATTAATGAAAATATAGCCTAACCCAACAATTGCAAAAATTTTTTGCGCATTTGTTTTAAATATAAGCTCACAAATTGAAAAATATAAGATAGGTTTAAGCGCAACACATTGAACTAAGTCAGGTTTAAATTTGTTAAGTATTTTAAAAAATTTATAAACATTAATAATTTCTTTAATTGGATTTATATTTCTTCTGTTAAATTGAAAGTTTAAAATCCTGAATCCGAAAGATTCTAACTTTTTCTTATAAATTGAAATTTTACAAACTACATAAACTTCAAAACCATTTTTTAAAGCAACTAAACCATGAGACAGTTTATGAGTTAGAAAATATTTATCTTCGCTAACAAAATATAAAAGTTTACTTTTAATCATATTTTTTTTAAAAATATATCATGTTTTTTCAAATATTAGTTGGAATATTTTTACTTCTTTTAATAATTTTTTTTTTAAAAAAAATTTCACATTCATCTTTTAAAAATTTTAAAATTTTTTTCAATGTAATTATTTTTTTGATTGTAATTTTATGTTGTGTTTTTTTGTATAGGATTTATCCATCATTATTTTCTTTTATTCCAGCTTTATTTTGGTTTATTATAAGATGGCGCTCAGTAATTCTTTTTCTGACAAATATGCTCTTCAAAACAAAAACAAAGAAATATAACAGTAACTCTATGAGTGAGGATGAGGCTTTAGATATTCTTGGTCTTAATAAAGGTGCATCAAAAAAAGAAATAATTGAAGCATATAAAAAACAAATGAAAAAGAATCATCCTGACCTTGGAGGTTCTGATTGGGTTACTTCAAAAATAAATAAAGCAAAAGAAACTCTTTTAAGTTGAGCCTTCATATAATATAAGAATAGTAATATCATGACTAAAATAAAAAAAGCTATAATTCCAGTTGCAGGTTTGGGTACTAGATTTCTACCTGCAACAAAGGCAGTTCCAAAAGAAATGCTAATAGTTTTAGACAAACCAATAATTGAGTGGGCTGTTTTAGAATTATTTAAATCAGGAATAGAGCAAATTATATTTGTAAGTTCTTCAAAGAAGAATCTTTTAAACGAACACTTTGATAGGGCATTAATCCTAGAAGAAAATTTAAAAAAAAAAAAGAAAAAAAAAGAACTTGAACTAATTAAAAAACAAACACAAATGGGTGAAATTATTAAAGTATTCCAGCACGAACCAAAAGGTCTTGGACATGCAATATGGTGTGCAAGAAACCTTATAAATTTAAATGAAAAGTTCGTTGTTATTCTGCCTGACGATTTAATCTATTCGAAAAAACAGGTTACCCTTCAAATGCTAGAACTCGAGGAGAAAATAGGAGGTTCAATTTTATCACTTGAGAAGGTTTCTAAAAATGAAACTTTTAAATACGGAATAGTTGAAACAAAAAAAAAATTTAAAAACCACTTATTGATTAAGAGTATTGTAGAAAAACCACAACCAGAGGATGCTCCATCAAACCTCTCCGTAATTGGGAGGTACATTTTAGAACACAATATATTTACATTTTTAAATAAACAAAAAGTGGGTGTTGGTGGAGAAATACAACTTACAGATGCAATTGATGAATTAATAAAGGTTTCTAATGTTTATGGATTCGAATTTGAGGGTGAAAGGTACGATTGTGGAAGTAGTCTAGGTTTTGTAAAAGCAAATATCGGTTTTGCGATGAAGCAAAAAGAGTTAAGAAAAGATATACAACATTTTTTAAAAAAAATATGAAAATAACTATTATTGGAACTGGATATGTTGGATTGGTTTCTGGAACCTGTTTCGCAGAATTCGGGGTAAATGTAACTTGCGTAGATAACAATATTAAGAAAATCAAAAATTTAAACAAAGGCATTATACCAATTTATGAGCCAGGCTTAGAATCGTTAGTAAAAAAAAATATTGAGCAAAAAAGATTAAACTTTGAAATTGATTTATCTAAATCTATTTCAGGCTCGGAGGTTATATTTATTGCAGTAGGGACTCCGCCCCGAAAAAAAGATGGTCATGCTGACTTGAGTTTTGTGTTCAAAGTTGCCAAAGAAATTGGAAAAGCTCTAAGACATTATGCTGTGATAGTAAATAAATCCACTGTTCCCGTTGGTACGGGCAAATCGGTATTTGATATCATAAAAAATGAAAATAAAAAATTGGTTTTTGATGTGGCCTCAAATCCTGAATTTTTAAGAGAGGGGTCAGCAATTGACGACTTTATGAGACCCGATCGTGTTGTAATTGGTTGTGATAGCGACAAAGCCAAAAAAATTTTAAGTGAACTATATAGACCATTGTATCTTTTAGAAACACCAATAATTTTTACAAAGAGAGAAACTTCAGAATTAATAAAGTATGCTGCAAACTCTTTTTTGGCTACTAAAATTACTTTCATAAATGAAATTTCAGAACTATGTGAGAGAGTTGGAGCTAATGTTGGAGATGTTTCTACTGGAATAGGACTTGATGGAAGAATTGGAAAAAAATTTCTTCATCCTGGACCTGGATATGGTGGATCGTGTTTCCCTAAAGATACACTTGCCTTAGTAAAAACAGCGCAGGACCATGATTTTAATTTAGGCCTGATAGAACATGTTGTAAGAAGCAACGATCAAAGAAAAAAAAATCTTTACAAAAAAGTAAAAAAAGCCTGTGGTGATAATTTAAAGAATAAAACTTTAACTATCCTAGGATTGACTTTTAAACCAAATACAGATGATATGAGGGATAGTCCAAGTCTTGATTTAATTCCATCTCTGATAGGACAAGGAGCGATTTTAAATTTATACGATCCAGAGGGTATGATCGAAGCAAAGAAAAAATTTATTAAGTATAAAAAATATATTCGATGGTATACCGAAACCTACAAATCAATCAGAAACGCAGATGCACTGATCATATTGACTGAATGGAATCAATTTAGAGCTTTAGATTTAAAAAAAATTAAAAAATTATTGAAGGAGCCTATTTTGATAGATCTCAGAAACATATACAATCCTAAAGAAATGATGGAAATAGGTTTTAGCTACTATTCTTTGGGTAGACCAAATGAAATTTTTAAATGAAACATAAATTTAATCCATTTATAATTCGAGAGTACGATGTTAGAGGAGTTTTTAACGAAACTCTTAAACCTCTAGACGCAGAAGTTTTTGGATATATTTTTGCTAAGACTTTAATTGGTAATAAAATTGTTAATATTGGAATGGATGGAAGGATATCCTCATTACCTTTAAAAAAAAAATTAATAAATGGTCTGACTAGTGGAGGAGCTTATGTATATGAAATTGAAATGGGACCAACTCCAATGTTATATTATTCATCATATTTAAATGACTCCGAAGCTGGTATCATGATAACAGGTTCGCATAATCCTGCAAGTCATAATGGATTCAAAATTATAAAAAATAAAAGTCCTTTTTTTGGTGAACAGCTAAAAATCTTAATGGAAAAGAATGTAAAATACAAAAATAGTGAAAGCAATTCAAAGCCAAATAGCCTCAATACAAAAAAAAAATACATAAAAAAATTAATTTCATGTCTCAATCAAAAAAGAAAACTAGATATAGCCTGGGATGCTGGTAACGGTGCAGCTGGAGAAGTAATGAGTGAAATATCGAATTCAGTTAATGGAAAACAACTTTTGTTATTTAATGAGATTGATGGCAACTTTCCTAATCATCACCCTGATCCATCAGTTTCGAAAAATTTAGAGCAAATAATTAAAGTTGTAAAAGAACAAAAATTAGATTTTGGAATTGCATTTGATGGTGATGGCGATCGCATAGGAGTAGTTGACAATCATGGAAGAATTATTCCAGGAGATATTCTATTACTCATCTTTGCGCAAGATTTAATATCGAGAAAAAAAGATGCAAAGATAATTGCTGATGTGAAATGTAGCCAAGTTTTATTTGATTATATTCAAAAAATTGGAGGTCAACCATTAATGTCCAAAACAGGTCATAGTCTGATTAAAATAATGATGAAAAAAGAAAATGCAGATATTGCTGGTGAGATGAGTGGACATATGTTTTTTGCTGATAAATATTATGGTTTTGATGACGCATTATATGCTGCTATTAGATTAGTAAATTTAGTATCAAGTACAAACAAAACCTTGTCTGAGATAGTTGATAATTTTCCAAAGACATATAACACTCCTGAAATTAGGATTGATTGTGATGATGAATTAAAATTCTCTGTAATTGAAAGAATAATTCACAACCAAAAAAATAAAAATATTAACCTAATTGATGGCTTAAGAGTAAATGAAAAAAATGGATGGTGGTTGCTTCGTGCTTCCAATACACAACCTTGCCTGGTGATTAGATGTGAAGCTAATTCAGAGAAAAATTTAGAAAAAATTATCTTAAATGTTAAATGTGAATTAGAAAATGTAAGTAAAGATCTAAGTAATCAAATAATTGCTTGAAACTATAATTTTTTTTTTCTATTTTTAATATAGAGAATTGTTATGTCAGATAAAAATATTTATAAGAATGATAAAAATGTTGATGAAATCGCTGTCATTTCTAAAGAATCAGTTAAAGCTAAAAAACCCAAGCTTTACAAGGTTATATTATTAAATGATGACTATACTCCCATGGAGTATGTTGTAGCTTTATTAAAAAAGGTTTTTAACAGAACTCAAGATCAAGCCATAAATATTATGTTAACAGTTCATAAAAAAGGCTCAGGTATATGTGGCATTTATACTTTAGAAATAGCAGAGACGAAGGTAAAGACTGTGAATCAGATGGCCAAAAATGATGAACATCCACTTAAATGTATTTTGGAGAAAGAATAATGCTATCAGATGAATTAGAGAAAACGGTCCAAAGAGCTTTAGATAAAGCTGTTAAGTGTAAACATCAGTTCATTACACTTGAACATCTTTTATTTGCACTATTAGACGATGATAACGCAAAAATGATATTTTCAGCCTGCAATGTAAATTCTGAAAAATTAAAAAAAGAAGTTGAAGAATTCATTGACAACAAACTTAATGAGTTAGTAATAATTGGAAATTTTGAACCAAAGCCAACTTTAGGATTTCAACGTGTAATCCAAAGAGCAGTAATTCATGTGCAATCATCAGGAAAGAAAGAAGCGAACGGTCAGAATATTTTAGCTGCTCTCTACTCTGAAAGAGAATCACATGCGGTATATTTTCTTCAAAAACAAGATTTAACAAGGCTTGATGTAATTAACTACATTTCTCACGGGATTAATAAAAATGATGATGAAGAAGTATTTTTGGATGAAAATTTTGATGAACAAGATTCTGCGAAAAATAGCAAGGAAAACTTTTTGGAAAAATATTGCTCTAACCTTAACAAAAGAGCACTTTCAAATAAAATAGACAAAATTATTGGTAGGCAAGAAGAGATATCAAGGACAATTCAAATCTTGTCTAGAAGAAATAAAAATAATCCTATTTTTGTCGGAGATCCTGGCGTTGGCAAAACAGCATTGGCTGAGGGTATAGCTCTAGAAATTGTAAAAAATAGGGTTCCAAAGAATTTAGAAAATTCGATTATATATTCTCTTGACTTAGGATCATTGATTGCAGGAACGAGATATAGAGGAGATTTTGAAGAAAGGTTAAAAAAAATAATCAATATTTTCGAAAAAAATGACAATTTTATACTCTTCATAGATGAAATTCATACTTTGATAGGTGCAGGAGGCACTAACTCCGGTACAATGGATGCATCTAATCTTCTAAAGCCAGCTTTGTCAAAAAGAACTTTAAGATGTATTGGTTCTACTACTTACTCCGAATACAGAAACTTTTTTGAAAAGGATAGAGCATTAAGTAGAAGATTTCAAAAAATTGATATTAATGAGCCTTCAGTAGACGATTCAATTAAAATTTTGCAAGGCATAAAATTTTATTATGAAGATTTTCATAAGGTGAAATTTCATCCCGATTGTTTTAAACTCGCTGTTGAGCTATCAAAGAAGTACATTTCTGATAGAAAATTACCAGATAAGGCTATTGACATTTTAGACGAAGCAGCAGCAGCTGTAAAAATTAATTCCGCAAACAATAAAAAAATTGTAAACATTCAAGAAATTGAAATCGTTATTTCAAAAATGGCTAAAATTCCGAGAAAGACTATATCCAACACAGAAAAAGTTAAATTTAAAAATTTGGAAAGAAATCTTAAGACACTTATTTTTGGACAAGATAAAGCTGTAAGTCAACTATCCTCTGCAGTTAAGCTATCAAAAGCTGGTCTAAATAATAACTCAAAGCCTATAGGTTCTTATTTATTTACAGGTCCTACAGGTGTTGGAAAAACAGAATTAGCAAAGCAACTATCAAACATTCTTGGAATTAACTTTATACGGTTTGATATGTCAGAATATATGGAAAGACATAGTGTATCAAAACTGATCGGTGCTCCTCCAGGATATGTGGGTTATGATCAAGGTGGGTTATTAACAGATTCAATTGATAAAGAACCACATAGTGTTTTATTACTTGACGAAATAGAAAAAGCGCATCCTGATTTGTTTAATATTTTACTGCAAGTACTTGATTACGGAAAATTAACAGACCATCTAGGTAAAACTGTAGACTTTACAAATACGATTATTATAATGACTAGTAATGTTGGTGCAAGAGAGTTATTCAAAGAAAAAATTGGGTTTCTAGGTAATGAAAGTAATATAGACATTGATGATTCGATTAATCAATATTTTAGTCCTGAATTTAAAAATAGACTTGATGCAATAATACAGTTTTCAAAGTTAAATGAATTTAATGCTTTGAAGGTTGTTGATAAATTTATATTTGAACTAGAAACAATATTCACCTCAAAAAATTTGACTTTAGATATTTCACTTGGAGCTAAAAAATGGTTATTAAAAAAGGGATTTGATCCGTACAATGGTGCTCGACCAATGGCCAAGGTGATAAAGGACCAAATAAAAGTTCCCATTGCAAATGATATCCTTGACGGTAAATTAAAAAATGGTGGTCACATTTCTATTTCTTTAACCAAGCTTAAAAATGCTATTGATATAAAGATCAAGCCTAACAAAGTTTCAAAAAAAATAAAAAAATAATTTCTATTTTTTAAAAGGCAAGTAATTATTTAAATATAAAAGATTTTTTTGTATCAGTTCTTTCTCTTGGCTTAAAAAATTTAAAATTGGTTTTTCCATTATTTCATTATTGACCCAATGATTTGAAAAAGTGAGTGTGGGTCGATATCCTCTAGCTATTTTATGTTCACCTTGAGCTCCTGCTTCTATAATTTTAATTTTATTTTTGATTGAAAAATCAATTGTTTGATAATAGCAAAGTTCAAAATGAAGAAATGGAATTTCATTTTGGCATCCCCAGTACCTCCCAATTAATTTTTCCTTGTCTATAAAGTTTAGTGAGCAAGCTAAATAATTTCCATCTTTATCCTTTGCTGTAATTAATAGTATTTTTTTTTTAAGGTTTGAATTTAGAATATTTTTAAAAAAACTTAAATTCAGATATTTCTGTGACCATTTTTTTTCAATAGTATTGGAGTAACATTTATAGAAGAAATTAAGATCCTGCAAAGAAATTTGTTCACCAATGAGTTGTGAAATTTTTATTTGACTTTTTGAGATATAATCTCTTTCTTTGCTTATATTTTTTTTTTTTTTGGACCTAAACTCAGATAAAAAGTCGTTGAAATTTGAATAATTATTATTTGTCCAATGATATTGAATTCCTATTCTTTGAAAGAATTTATAATTCTTTAATTTTTCAGAATCTTCGATATTTATAAAGTTGATGTGGTATGAGGATGAAGTATTATTTGATAAATAATCTTTAAACTTTATAATAATTTCATCAAACTTGTTTAAATAAAGCTTATGAATAAGAATTTTATTTGTATTTATAGGTGTGAAAGGAATTGCTGTTAAGAGCTTTGGATAATAATTGACTCCTATTCTATGGTAAGCATCTGCCCAAGAATGGTCAAAAACATACTCACCAAAAGAATTTAGTTTTTTAAAAGTAGGTATAATAGCTATAATTTCATTATCCAATCTAAATATCAAATGATTTGGAATCCAACCTGTTTCTATTGATGTACATTGACTAGCTTCAAGGGAATAAAAAAAATCATAGTCAGTCAGAATATTATTTTCAGAAAGTTCATTCCATTTACTTCTTGAGATTTCAGTTACACTTTTAATAGACGAAATATTTAAATTACTTTTACTTTTCATCATTAAAATATTGAAAGAATACCTTCAATTTCAACAGATGAATTTAACGGAAGTGAATTTACACCAAGAACACTTCTTGAATGCATGCCATTTTTTTTCCCCAAAACAGAAATAATCATTGCGGATGCTTCATTCAAAATTTCAGAATGATTACTAAATTGTGAACTGGAATTTATATATCCTTTTAAATTGAGCATTTTTACTTTTTTTGAATCTAATTTATTTTCTTTAATTGCTAAACTTAGTGTTAATAATAAATTACATGTAGCTTGCCTGATCGCTGTCTTACCGTCATTTTCTGATAATTTTTGTCCAATTTTTCCTGCACACAAAATTTTATTGTTTAAAAAAGGAAGCTGACCAGATATAAAAATCAATTTTTCAGAAATTCTATAAGACTCATATAAAGCCAAACTCCTAGGTTTGTAATTTGTGTCGTAACCTAATTTTTCTAAATTTTTAATTATGAATATGATTACACCTTTTGTTTAAAATCGCAAGACATACAAATCAGATAATTCTTTTGTCTATATTTTGTGAAGTTACCGCACTTGCTGCAAGGATCTTCTTCAAAATCATACTTATCTTTTCCACTACTCGTATTTGTTTTTAAAGTCTTACTCGTATTAGTAATCAGAGTAAGATTATTATCATAGATTTTCTTTCGGATATAACCTTTGCTTGAAAAAGAAAGCAAGAACTTTTCTTTTGCATCTTCGTTTTCAATTAAATAGTTGTTGTTTGGGATTAATTCTGTTGTTTCATTAGTATTTTCAATATTACTGAAATCATCCCTTCCAAGATAAGAAATAGCTAGTTCTTTAAAAATGTAATCGAGTATGGAAGTAGAAAATTTTATTTCTTCATTTCCTTTAACTTTTCCACTGGGTTCAAATCTTGTAAATGTGAATGCTTCTACAAACTCCTCTAAAGGCACTCCATACTGCAGGCCTATTGATACAGAAATTGCAAAATTATTCATTAGACTTCTGAATGATGCTCCCTCTTTATGCATATCAATAAAAATTTCACCTAATGAACCGTTCATATATTCTCCAGTTCTGAGATAAACCTTATGACTATTAATTGATGCTTTTTGTGTATATCCTTTTCTTCTATGTGGCAATCTATTTCTAGTAACTTCAGAATTTTCAGGAGTTGAATTAAGATTTTCTATGACCCTATCTATATCTTTTATCATTTTATTTCTGTCAGTTATATTAAATTTTTCGTTGCTTAGATTATTTTTTAAATTTTTTAGAAATTCATGGATAATCTGTTTAGTTTTTAATTTTTTTACCATTTCAATTATTTTTGTGTATTATAAATAAAAATATAAAATAAAATGAATTTATCATATAATCAATTTTTTTTAAGAATTTCCAGTTTATTATTTTCAGTTAAAGTAGGAGTTGATGCTTATAATAATTCTTATTTTACATCCAAGAAAAAAAGTATCGCTAATAATAATAGAAAAAGGAGATGGGTAATTTATGCTGGAGAAGTTGAAGCAAGTAAAGTTCCAGCCGAATGGAATGCCTGGTTGCATCATGTGACAGATCAAATCCCTAAAAATAATATAAGAAAACCTACATGGATAAAAAAACATTTACCTAATATGACAGGCACTGAAAAATCAAATAATTACAAAAGTGTTAAACAAAAAAATAAAGTAGAAAATAAATATTCACTTTGGGACCCAAATGAATGAATCAAAATTAAAATTTACAGTTGGAATTATATTTATTTTTTTTATTTTAAATTTAATCTTTATAAAAGATAAAAGAAATCATGATGACGAATTTTCTGGTACAGCTTCTTTCAATAGAATAGATGGACTTTTAATTGGCTCAGAAGTAAGACTTTCAGGTGTAATTATTGGAAAGGTTTCAGAAATATTTTTAGACCAGAATAAACCTAGTGTATCTTTCAGTTTGAGAAAAGATATAATGATTCCGTCAGATTCTTCAATCTCTATACAAACTGATGGATTGTTTGGTTCAAAATATTTATCCGTGGAACCTGGGGGCTCTTTTGATTATATAAAAAATGGTGAGGAAATCCTTTTTACAGAAGATTCAATTTTAATTGAAGAACTTCTTGGAAGGATAATAAGTATAGGTGAAAACAAATTATAAATATTTATGAAAGGTGATTATGAAGACTAATTATTTTGAATCTGCAATTGGCTTGATTATATTAATAACATCAGGATTCTTTCTTTACAGTTTTTTGTCAGTAAATTTAGATAAAAATAAATATGATAATTATGAATTATCAGCAAAATTTTTAAAAGTAGGAGGTATTCAAGTTGGCAATGATGTCAAACTCAGAGGAGTTAAAATTGGCACAGTTTCTAGTGTTACATTGAACAATGAATATTTTGCTGAAGTTAAGTTTTTCATATCTAGTAATATTGTGATTCCAAATGATAGTCAGGTAAGTATTGGAAGTGAAGGTATTCTGGGTAATAAATATTTGTCAATCATTCCAGGTGATAAATCATCTGGTTTTTTAGAAGAAAATGGTGTAATAAAAAATGTTAAAGATTATGAATCAATTGAAGATCAGGTTAGTAAAATAATTTTTTTAGCAACGCAATAAATTTGATGAAATCTGAAAAAGATAAATACATTTGGAGAACAAAAGATAAAGAAATCATCTCTTGTGATGAGAAAAATAAAATTTTAAATGAAAATATTAATGAATTTGAAAATATGGTGCAAAGTTTATATGATGATGCCGTTTTGATGGGATGTGATGCTTGTGAAGTAAAACTTAAAATTTTAAAAATTGTAAAAAACATAAAATACACCTTTGAATAAATTTTTTTGCATTTTAATATCTTCATTATTGTTATTTTCTTCAGGTAATTCTGATGATAAAATTAACTTCAAGTTAGAAAGTTACCAAGGCGTAGTGTTGAAAATTTTAAATAAGGTTTCAACTAATAGATTTGAGATAATAAGTCCAATTGGGCAATATTTGGAATTACAAGAACATAAACTGATTATATTTAGGTGTGTTGTCCTTGATAAAAATAAAAATAACGAGCACTTAGCATTGATAAAATTTGAACCTACAGAAAAAAATGAAAATTTTCCAGAATTTCTTGGATGGCTTGTTAAGTCTTCTCCTTCGTTAAATGGTGTAGAACATCCAATATTTGATATAAAATTAGAAAATTGTCTAGAGAATGATCCTCTATTTCCAAATGTCAAATCTATTAAATAAAATAATCCAAAACATCTTTATTTAATTTTGTAGGAAAACTTTTATCTTTTTTTATTACTTTTTTTAGTTTAACAAGATAGTCTTTCTTACAAATCTCAATTGCTCCAAATTGTTCAAGATGCTTAGTTAAAAATTGAGTATCAATAATTTCAAAGCCACCTTGTTTTAGATGAGCTGCTAAAAAAACTAATGCTACTTTACTTGCATTTGATATCTTGCTAAACATACTTTCACCAAAAAATAAACCTCCAATTTTTACACCATAAAGTCCTCCAACTAATTCATTGTCTTTATATGTTTCTACTGACAGAGCGTATCCATTAAAAAAAAGATAACAATAATTTTCAATGATTTGCTGATTTATCCATGTCGATTCTCTTTTGAGGTTTGGCTTTCTACAGTTATTGATAACTTCTTTAAAATTTTTGTTAATGAATACATCAAATTTTCTTTTTTTTATTTCTTTTTTTAAACTTTTTGAAAGCCTAAATTTCTCAAGTTCAATTATGCCTCTTTTTTCTGGACTTACCCAAAAAACATATGGATCGTCAGAAGAATTTGACATTGGAAAAATTCCTTTTTTATATCCCTGAATAATTAGATTCGGTGAGAGAAACATTTAGATATTTTTTTCCAACCAATTGATATCATATTGACCACTAATAAACTCTTTTTTTTGAATTATAGATTTATGTAAAGGAATAGTTGTATCAATTCCCTCAATTACGAATTCTGTTAATGCTCTTTTTAATCTCATTAAGCACTCTTTTCTGTCTCTTCCTTGGATTATAAGTTTTGCAACAAGTCCATCATAATGATTTGAAATCTCAAGTCCTGAATAAAGCGCGGAATCCACCCTTATTCCTGGTCCTCCTGGAACATGATAGGTCTTAATTAATCCACTTGACGGATAAAATGTTTTTGAGTTCTCTGCGTTTATTCTACATTCTATTGAATGTCCATATTTTTTTATGTCATTTTGTTTAAAGGAAATTTTCATACCAGAAGCAACTTTAATTTGTTCTTTTACAATATCTATTCCATAGACTACTTCACTAATAGGGTGTTCAACTTGAAGTCTAGTATTCATTTCAATGAAATAAAATTCTCCATTTTCGTATAAATATTCAATTGTACCTAGATTTTGATAGTTTAAGTTTTTCATAGCTTTTACTGAAATATTATAAATTTTTTCCCTTTCATTATCTGTCAGAACTGGTGAAGGACATTCTTCAAGAATTTTTTGACTTCTTCTTTGGATTGAACAATCTCTTTCACCAATATGTATAACATTCTCATGATTATCAGCTATAATTTGAATTTCAATGTGTCTAGGATTTATAAGATACTTTTCAATATAAACAGAATCATCTCCAAAGCTACTTTTTGCCTCAGATTTTGCTAGTGAAAATTGAACCTTCAACTCATTTAAGGAAAAAACTTTTTTAATTCCTCTACCACCTCCACCTTTTGTTGCTTTAATCAGAATTGGAAAACCAATTATTTTTGAAATCTCAATTGCATCTTTGTAATTTTTTACATTATCTTCACTTCCCGGTAAAATTGGTAAACCTATTTTTTTTGCCATTTTTTTTGCCTCAATTTTGTCACCCATAACTGCTAAGTGTTCGTACTTAGGTCCTATAAAATTGTAACCATGATCATTAACAATTTTTGCAAATTCTGAATTTTCTGATAATAAACCAACGCCTGGATGTACTGCATCTACATTCGCTATTGTTGCAGCTGAAATTATTGAGGGTATATTTAGATACGAATCTTTAATTTGAGGAGGTCCAATGCAAACACTCTCATCAGCAAGTTTAACATGCATTGCATTTTCGTCTGCAGTCGAGTGTATGGCAACTGTTTTAATTCCCATATCTTGACAGGTTCTATGAATTCTTAAAGCAATTTCACCTCTATTGGCAATTAGTATTTTTTTAAACATTTTATTCGATTAACATCAAAGGCTCACCAAACTCAACAGGCTCAGAGTTTTTTACAAAAATTTCTTTAACTTTTCCTGTTTTGTGCGAGGTAATTTCATTCATTGTTTTCATAGCTTCAACAATTAATAGAACTTGACCTATTTTTACATCTTGTCCGACTTCAACAAATGTTTTTGAACCAGGTTCAGGTGCAAGATAAACTGTGCCTACTAGGGGGGCTTTAATAATATTTTCGTTATCGTCAGATTGTAAAATTAATTTTTCGCCTTTTGATATCGAAGAATTTGAAAGATATTGCTGATTTTGTGATGAAATATTTGCCTTTCCAAGTTTTATTTTTACTTTATTATCGGAAAATTCAAACTCAGATAATCCTAGTTTGTCCATTAATTTTGACATTTCTTCAACTAATTTTTGATTTAGTTTATTCATGAATTATTTCTGCAATTTTAAATTTAAGGCCATAATACCAAGTTTGTAAACTTCAGAACCAAATCCTGATATTATTCCACAGGCAATAGGACTTATAAGAGATTTTTGTCTGAATTCTTCCCTATTATATAAATTTGATAGATGAACTTCAACTATTGGAAAATTTACCAGTTTAAGACTATCATGAATTGCTATTGATGTATGTGTGAAAGCAGCAGCATTAATTATCAAGCCATGAAAACTTTTTGAATTTTGAATTTTTTCTATGATCTGATTTTCTGAATTACTTTGAAAAAAAACAAGTTTGAACTTTATATTTTGTTTTTCAATAAAATTTTCGCACTCTTTGTTTATCGAGTCTAAAGTTTTGTTTCCATAAATATCTACTTCTCTCTCTCCTAATAGGTTTAAATTTGGTCCATTAATAACTAAAACATGCTTCATTTTTTTTCTCTACGAGTAATAATGTTTTTAATATCGTTGACCAGAGAAATAACTTCTGGGTTTTTATCATTAAGTTTTTCAATTTTTTTAATTTGTTGTTTTGCATTCTTTAAATCATTCAATAATAAAAATTTTTCTGCTAAAGCTAGAGCTGAAAAAGAAAAATTTTTTAATTTTCCATATGATAATGCCATATAATGCCAAGCTTCAACAGGAAATTTATCTTCTTCAACATACTTTTTTAATAGTTGAATTGATTTCATATAGTTTGCTTTTTTGCCAGAAGAGTAATAGGCTTTAGCTAGAGCTAAATTAAAAAACTTCTCATCGTTTTTCAACATTTGAGCATTTTTAAAAGAATTTATAGATTTATAGGTTTGTGCATTTTCATATAAAATTTGACCCTTTAGTTCGTGAAAATAAGGATTTTTATTATCCAAATTTATGCATGCATTTATAAAATCTAAAGATTTAGTAATTTTTCCTAATCTATAATTCTTAATAGAATTTGCATAACATGACTCCTTTGAAAGTTTGTTTTCTGGAAAATATTTTGAAATTTTATCTGTATCTATTGTAAAACCAATTAATTTTGCCTGTATTAATTTTAATCTTTGGTTCAGTAGTTTATGCGTTTGTAATACTTCATTTTCATATAAATGAAGTTTTATAATTTTTTTTCTTTCCTTAGAAAGTGGGTGAGTTAGTGAATATGTGTTAATATTTGAGAATCTTTCATTTTGCGCAAGTAAAGTAAATAGATCCACCATTCCTTTGACAGAATAATTAGAAGATTTTAAATATTTAATTGCAGCTTGATCTGCATATGATTCTTGTTTTCTTGAGAAAGATAGTAAATTTTGCCTTTTAATATGCTCACTTCCCATCAAAATTGCACCCCCAGCTTCACTTGAACCAGCAGCAATTGCTCCAGCAGCTAAAATTCCTGACAGAACAGAATTTAATAAAGAATTTTCACCTTGATTTAATCTTTTATTTAAATGACCACCTTTCAAATGTCCAATTTCATGAGCAATTACACCAGCGATTTGATCAACATTTTTTACTTTTGATAAAAGTTCAGTTGTTACAAAAATATTATTACCAAAAGTTACGAAAGCATTTATAAAACTTTGTTGATCTATGTAGAAATTAATATTTTTTTTTTCTAAATTTGCACTTTTTAAAATAGGTAAAGATAAATCATAAATAAAATTCTCTATTTCAGCGTCTCTAATTAAGTTTATATTTTTTGAAAAAGCTGAATTAAAGTTTAATATTAAAACAATAAGAATATATTTTATTTTTTTTTTCATAAAAATCATATAAAACAATTAAATATATGAACATAAAAAAAGATTTTCTTCCATCAAAAAGGTCATTAATCGAGAAGTTTTTTGTAATGGATGTACTTAATGAGGCAAAAAATCTTGAAGCCTTAGGAAAAAAAATTTTTCATTTAGAGCTTGGGGAACCAATAAACTTCATTCCAAAAAAGATTATTAATAGCTTAAACCGTTTCAATTATTCAAAAATTCCAGGATATACTCCATCTAACGGTGAGAAAGAGCTAAGAGAAAAATTGAGTTTTTATTATCAAAAAAAAAATATAAATATTAATTCAGAAGAAATATTTATAACAGTTGGCTCATCAGGTGCATTTCTTCTTACCTTCTTAGCATGTTTTGATCCAGGGGATACTGTTGCCGTATTTTCTCCGTCTTACCCGGCGTACAAAAATATTTTAAATTCTGTAAACATTAAAGTGCTTGAAATAAAATCAAGCAATAAGTTGTTTATAGATTTGAACGAAATTAGAAATTATAAAAAAATTGACGGTTTGATAATTTCTAGTCCAAATAATCCCAATGGACAAATTTTTAATGAGAAAGAATTGAAATTTATTTATGAATTTTGTTTAAAAAATGACATAAGATTAATTTCTGATGAAATATATCATGGTATTTCATTTGATAAACAGACTTTATCCATAAGAAATTTTGGGAAAAATGTAATTGTCGTAAATAGTTTTTCAAAATTTTTCTGTATGCCAGGCTGGAGATTAGGATGGGTTATTGTTCCAAAAACATTAATCGAAAACTTTCTAAGGTTATCTCAAAATCTTTTTATTTCTTGTGGCAGCATAGCACAGAAATTGGCAGTTGACTCTCTAGAGTGTGAAAAAGAATATCAAAAAGTTACAAAAATCTACAAAAAAAATAGAGACCTTGTTGTAAATAAATTAAGTAAGACACCATGGAATCATTTCACCAAAGCAGAGGGTTCTTTTTATACCTATATTGATTTATCAAAACATACAGACAATTCACAAAAATTGACAAAAAAAATTTTGACTGAATGTGGTGTTGCTCTTACACCCGGAATAGACTTTGATTCAGAAAATGGTAATAGTACAATTAGGCTATCTTTTTCTTCTCACTATGATTATCTCCTTGATGCTATGAAAAAATTAGTAAATTGGATTAATCAAAATTATTGACTCCACCATCCTTCTCTTTTTACTGAGTTTATCAGAGCCTCATCTTTAACCTTTGATTTTGACATTTTCTTTAATTTTTTCACCTTTGAATTCTTTTTTTCACTAGTTTTCGTAAAGTTTTCTGCTTTGACTCTAAAACTTGTTCTTTTTTGTTTTAAATCAGAGGCACTATTTTCTGTGGTTTCTGAACTCTCTAATATTGAGGATTCTTCGATATTGGACTTTTTTGAAAGGTTATTATTTTTAATACTTTTTAAAGGCTTTATTTTATTTGATTTTATAATATTTTTCTTGTGCTTTTTTTCAAAAGAGTCAGAATTATTATCAATTTTTGAAATGTTATTATTTTTTGAATCCAAATGCGTAACTGCATTAGCTAGTTTTAGTTCATCATCGCAATTTTCATATATAATTTCTTGTTTGTTAAAAATCGCTGATTCAGAAATAGAAAATTCTGAAAATTGTTTAATGTAAATATTTCTTTTTGTTTTTTTTATTATTTCATTCAAAAAATTAATTTTCTGTTCATTTATAAAATTAGCTACATCAGCGTTTACTAAAATTGTCAAATTTTTAAAAGTTGTATTTATTAAACTCTCTTCACAAACTCTTAGTATTTGCATCGCAGTAAATTCGATTGAATTTGTTCTTCCGGTACCATTGCAGTGATTACATTTATGAGAAGTAGTGGTACTAAAAACTTGTTTTAATCTTTGTCTCGATATTTCTAGTAAACCGAAATTACTAATTCTTCCATATTGTACTCGTGCTCTATCATTTTTAATTGACTCTCTAATCTTTTTTTCTACTTTAAAGTTATTTGATCTTTCTAACATGTCTATGAAATCAACAACAATTAAACCAGCTAGGTCCCTCAATCTTAATTGAAATGGAATTTCTTCAGCAGCTTCTAAGTTGGTTTTTAAAGCAGTATCTTCAATATTCCTTTGCTTTGTATACTTGCCCGAATTAACATCTATCGCAACCAGTGCCTCTGTCTGATTAATTACTAAATATCCTCCTGAACGAAGATAGACTATTGGCTTGTATATTTCGTTAACCTGTTTTTCAATCTTATTTATTCCAAATAATGAATTTTCTGATTTATCTTGCATTTTGATTTGCTTAATGTGACTTGGCATGAAAAATTTCATTATTTCCTTTGCTTTCTTAAAAACATCTTTGTTGTTGACTATGACTTCACTAATATCATTTGAAAAATAATCTCTTATGGACCTTTTTAATAAATTTCCCTCCTCATGAATTAAACACGGAGCTGTAGATTTTATTGTCTTTGAAGTAATATCATTCCAGAGGTCTAATAAGGCCTTGTAATCGCGATTAATTTGAACATTTTTCATTGTCTGTCCAGCAGTTCTAATTATTACTCCAATACCCTTTTTAATTTCCAATGAATTTAGAATACTTTTTAAATTTTTTCTAAGTTTTAAATCTGTAATTTTTCTAGAAATACCTCCACCTTTATTGGTATTTGGCATTAAAACACAATATTTTCCTGCTAAAGATAAACGTGTTGTAACAGCAGCTCCTTTATTACCTCTCTCCTCTTTGACAATTTGAACAAGAATTACTTGATTTCTCTTTATAACCTCTTGAATACTGTATTTTCTGTGAATAGGAATGTTTTTGTGCTTATTTTGTTTATTATGTTCTCTTTTTTTGTAAAAATCGTCTTTTGATATAATTTCATTATCTTCAATTGGTTTGTAATTAAAAAAATTAAGGATTTTATCTAAAAAGCTTTTTTTATTATTATGCGAGCTATTTTTAATCTTGGTTCTCTTATTTTCGGTTTTATCCTCTACAGAAGTATTATTTTCTTCTACATTGTAATTTGATGTAATATCATTTTCTGCCTCCAACAATTTTTCTTTATCAGAAGTTGGAATTTTAAAATAATCAGGGTGAATTTCGTTGTAAGCCAAAAAACCATGTCTTTGTCCACCGTAATCAACAAAAGCTGCTTGAAGTGAAGGTTCTACCCTAATTATTTTTGCTAAATATATATTTCCTTTGATTGGTTTAAGATTTAAAACCTCTGATTCATATTCTAAAAGTTTTTCCCCTCCAACTATAGCCATTCTGGTTTCTTCTGGCTGAGTTGCGTCAATTAACATTTTTTTTATCATTTTTCTTCCTAAATAATTCTTTATTTCTAAAATTCATTTGTACAAACCTTAGTTAATATACTATAGAATCTAAGAAAAAAAAATTCAAAGATATTGTTTTTTTTTTTTCAAATTTTACTATATGTAGTATATTAACAATAACTATTTTTAATTTGTATTTTCTTTTTAAACTAATATTTTTATTTTTTTTTTTTCAATTGCTTTGATAATTTATATGCCTTTGAAATTAAAGATATTCGATTTGGACAAAATAACGAAACAACTAGGATTGTTTTTGATCTGTCAAAAAATGTAAAATTTAACTCCATTAAAAAAAAGAAAAAAGTAGAACTCAAATTTTATGATGATTATAAAAATAGTTTTAAAAGAAAAAGAAGTTATGACTTTCTTGATAAAATTGATTTTTTAAATAGTGAAAAAAAAATTATAATAAACTTTAAAAATGAAATTCAAATAAAGAAACTTTACTCAATAAAAAAAGATAACAATAAAGATTTTCGAATTATTATTGATTTTATTTTAAATAACAATGAAACACAAAAAATTATCATTATCGATCCCGGTCATGGAGGAAAAGATTCTGGAGCTGTGGGAATAAAAAGTATTTTAGAGAAAAATGTAACACTTCAAGTCGCTAGAAAACTAAAGAAAAAATTGCAACAAAATAGAAATTACAAAGTTATCCTAACTAGAAAATCAGATACATATCTTAGACTAAAAGATAGGGTAAAAGTGGCTAGAAAGAATAAAGCTGATTTGTTTATCTCCCTACATGCAGATTTTCATAGAAACAGAAAAGTAAGTGGAGTTTCTATATATACATTATCGGAAAAAGCCTCCGATAAAGAGGCTGAAGCTCTTGCAAGGCGTGAGAATAAGTCAGATTTAATCGAAGGTTTAGATTTGAGTGTTGAATCAAAAGAGGTAGCTAATATTTTAATTGATTTAACTCAGAGAGAAACAATGAACCAATCAAGTTATTTTGTTGATTTCTTAATTAAAGAATTTAAAATTAGAACAAAGCTTTTGCAAAGAACTCATAGGTTTGCAGGTTTTGCTGTACTAAAGGCTCCTGACATTCCTTCTGTTTTAATTGAAATGGGATATCTTTCAAATAAAAAAGACGCAGAACTTTTAATTAAAAACGATTATCATGAAAAAATAATCGTTAGTATTAAAAAAGGTATTGATAATTATTTTAAATGGAAGATTGATAAATAGTTGTATAATTCATGAAATATTTAGTTAACTCAATTTACTTTTTCTTTATCGTATTAATTTCTTTATTAATTTTAGTAGTTTCAATTTTTTGGTTTTTTGGAAGAGAACTCCCTGATTTTCAATCTTTATCTAACTATGAACCACCAGTAGTTTCAAAAGTTTTTGCTTCTAACGGTGATTTTCTTGAGGAGTATTCAAGAGAAAATAGAGTTTTTACTAACTTTAGCCAAATTCCAAAGCAGGTAATTAATTGTTTTTTAGTTGCCGAAGACAAAAATTTTTATAATCATTTAGGTTTTGATATTAAAGGCATAATCAGAGCATTTTCAAAGAATTTAAAAAATTTTTTTAATGACAAAAGACCCGAGGGTGCATCTACAATTACTCAACAAGTTGCAAAAAATTTTTTATTATCTGGTGAAATTTCTTATTCTAGAAAAATAAAAGAAATCATCCTTTCATTAAGAATTGAAAAAGCTTTAACTAAGGAACAAATTCTAGAACTTTATCTTAACGAAATTTATCTTGGAAATCGTTCATATGGTATTTCAGCTGCTGCACTGAATTACTTCAATAAATCTTTAAGTGATTTAGAAGTAGAGGAGATGGCTTTGCTTGCTGCATTACCCAAAGCTCCAAGCACTTATAATCCATTTTCAAATCAAAAAAAAGCACTTAAAAGAAGAAATTGGGTTTTAGAAAGATTAGTAGATGAAGATTTTATTTCTAAAAAGGAATATGAAGATGTAATTGTAAAACCAATTATATTGAATAAAAGAAATAAGGTTTTATCGACTAAAGCTTCTTTTTATAAGGAAGCAATTAGAAGAGAAATTATTAAAAAATATGATCAAAAAAAGCTATATGATCAAGGATTATCTATAATTTCAAGTCTTGATACAGAACATCAAATTAAAGCTGAAAAAGCATTTCAAAACGGTATCAAAAAGTTTGATTCAAGAAAGGGCTGGAGAGGACCTTTAATGAAAATAAAGTACAAAAATGATTGGCAATCAAAACTTAAAGGAGTTAAAAAACCAAAGGGTCTTTACCAAGACGAGTTGGCGATTATATTGAAGGTTTTTAATGATTTCATAAAAGTTGGTTTTGAAAGTGGAGAAGTAATAGATCTAGGACTCAATGAACTAAAAATAGTAAAAAAATTAAAAATTGGAAACTTTAGTGATTTTTTTAAAACTGGGGACATTGTCGTAATTGAAAAAAAAGGTAAAAGAAAAATCCTATCTCAAATTCCAGATGTTAATGGCGGTATGGTTGTAATAGAGAATAATTCTGGTAGAATTTTAGCAATGGTTGGTGGTTATGACTCAAGTTCCTCTTTTAATAGAGTTATACAAGCTAAAAGACAACCTGGCTCGGCATTTAAACCGTTCGTTTATTTGGTTGCATTGGAACAAGGTTTGAGTCCGGTAAGTAAAATTTTAGATGCACCAGTAATTATTGAAAACACTAAAGATGACGATGAAAAACAGTGGAGACCTACAAATTATGGAAATAAATTTTATGGTCTAAGTACACTGAGATTGGGGATAGAAAAATCTAGGAACTTAATGACAGTAAGATTATCAAGGTCCATTGGCTTAGAAAAAATTTCTAAGTTTTCTGAAGAGTTAGGAATATATAATAAGTATCCAAAGTTAATGTCTTCTTCATTAGGTTCAGTAGAGACCAATCTGATTAGTATAGCAAATGCTTATGCAATAATTGCAAATGGTGGATATTTTGTAAAGCCATCTCTAATAGATAAGGTTCAGGATAGGTATGGGAACACAATTTACAAACACGACAAAAGAAAATGTAATAATTGTATTTTTAAAAGTGATCAATATTCTGATGAGGAGTTAAAAAAATTGGAAATATTTCCACAAATAATAGAGAGCAGAAAAAGAGTTATCTCAGAAGAATCTGCATATCAAATGACATCTTTTTTAATGGGTGTAATTAAAAGAGGGACAGCAAAAAATATAAATAATTTTGAATTTGAGATAGCTGGTAAAACTGGAACAACTAACAATAACAAAGATTCATGGTTTATCGGTTTTAATTCTGAAATTACAGTTGGATTATATGTTGGATACGATAAACCAAAGACTTTAGGTTCAAACGAAACCGGTTCAAAAGTTGCCGCACCTATATTTGCTGATTTTATGAAAAATGTTTATATTAAAAGAGTGCCGAAGCCTTTCTTCCCACCCGAGGGTGTGAAATTTGTAAATGTTGATATAAAATCAGGATTACCTTCAAACAAAAACTCTATTCAAGAGGTTTTTAAAAAAGATTTTAATTTTATTAATAAAGAAGATGTAAATGAGCCCTCAGATATTGATAAAAGATTTAAAGGTTTTTACTAGGTATGAAATTTGAAATTCAATTAATCATTAATGACATAGAGATTTTATTTGAAAATCTGAGGGGGTTTGTTTGAAAAAAAACAAATTAAAAAGCAATTAACTGAAATAGAAGAAAAAATATCAGATGAAAATGTTTGGAAGGATCACTTAAAGTTAAACTATCTTTTAAAAAAAAAGAACTTTTTCACTACCTTCCTAAATAAAAAAAATGATTTACAGCTAAAATTCTCGGACACTAATGAACTATTACAATTATCACAAACAGAAAATGAAGAAAACTTAACCAGTGAGTTAGAATCAGAATTACATATTATTAAATCTGAATTAAATGACTTGTACATTGAAACTCTAATGAATGGTAGTGCTGATTCAAAAAATTGTTTCATAGAAATACATGCAGGCGCTGGTGGAACTGAATCTCAAGATTGGGTAGAAATGATTTTGAGAATGTATGTAAGATGGTCAGAATCTAAATCACATAAAGTTGAGCTTATTGAGCAAACTGATGGTGAAGAAGCTGGTTTAAAATCGGTTACTATAAAGATTTCAGGTGATAAAACCTATGGATGGTTGAAATATGAAACAGGGATCCACAGATTAGTCAGAATATCTCCTTTTGACTCTCAGTCTAGAAGGCATACAAGTTTTGCATCTGTTTCTTGTTTCCCAGAAATCGATAATTCTATCACAATTGAGCTTGTTGATAAAGAAATCAGAGTTGATACATACAGAGCAAGTGGTGCTGGTGGTCAACATGTGAATAAAACAGACAGCGCGGTTAGGCTAACACATATTCCTACAAAAATCAGTGTACAATGTCAAAGTAGCAGGTCTCAGCATAGAAACAAAAATATTGCAATGGATATGCTTAAATCAAAATTGTATGAAATAAAGTTAAAGAAGGAAGATGAGGAAAGAAAGAAAAATGAAAAAAAAAAAACAGATATCGGATGGGGGCATCAGATAAGGTCATACATAATGCAGCCATATCAATTAGTAAAGGATCACAGAACAAGCTACGAAGAAACAAGTGTAACCTCAGTTCTTGACGGTAAAATTGATAAATTTTTGAAGTCTCAATTGAAGGAGCTGTAATTTATATATTTTTTAAGTAATTCAAAACTTCTAGAGCATGTCCTGGTACTTTTACTTTTCTCCATATTTTTTTTATTGTTAAATCTTCATTTAATAAAAATGTTGACCTTTCTATCCCCATATATTTTTTTCCATACATTGATTTTTCAACCCAAACATTAAATTGTTCACAAAGTTTTCCCTCTTTATCTGAAACAAGGTCGACTTTGAGGTTGTATTTTTTAATAAATTTATTGTGTTTTTCTTCACTATCTTTAGATACTCCAAAAATTTGGGTATTAAGCTGTTTAAAATTATCTAGATATTCAGTGAAATTTATTGCCTCTTTAGTACAACCAGGTGTGTCATCTTTTGGATAGAAATAAATAATACTTTTTTTACCTTTGAGATCATCTTCAGATAAAATTTTATCGGCATTTACATATAAAGTTAAGTTCTTAATCTTTTCATTTTCCTTCATATAAATTCCTAAAAAAAAATTACGTAGTGTAATTAATAAATTAGCTTATATAATTCAGTTATCAATGAAAATTTTTAATTTAATAAAGATTTCAAAATTCATATCTTGGATATTCCTTTTTTTAATATCTGCATTAGTTTTATTATTTTTATTGGTAAGTTTTAGACCTATTAAAATAAATTTTTTAAATGAAATTATTGATAATCAAACTGTCTTAGATAAATACAAAGTTAATAAAATTGGTGATGTGTATTTCGGTTTTAACAAGTTTTCAAAAAAATTTGAGATTTTGATCGAGAATATAGAGAGTGAATCTTATAATATACCAAATCTTTTGTTAGGGTTTAATATTAAAAATCTTTTTCAGGGTTCAATCCAACCTACCATATTTAAAGTTTATGATTCTAAATTGGTGGTGGATCTTGAAGATTATAAAACCAATATTGAAAATCTTGATTCTAAATTATTAGAGAGTTTTTTGAAAGATAAGGATGAAAAATTACATCAAGTTTTTGATAAATTCGAAATCATTGAGTTTAGTAATTCTTTTTTTGATTTAACTTACACAAATAACAAGATTATAAAATTTGGTCCGGTAGATCTTAAAATTGAAAAAAATGCTGAAAATTTCAAGGTTAAAGGATTAATTCAAAAAAAAAAGAGAGAATCCCTTTCGTTTGAGTTTACAAAAGAAAAATTCTTAAATTTAAAAATGACATTCAAAAACTTTAAGTTTGAAATTCCACCAGGGATGATGGACAATATTAAATATGTGAATTTTTCTGAGTTTACACTCAATGGGGACTCAAAGATTAGGTTTACTGATGATTATCAAATTATAGACTTTTATTCACAAACTGATTTAGGATGTTTATTAAATATTAAAGACAATAATGTTAAAGTTTTTCTCGAGGGAACTGTTAAGACTGCTTTTAATAATAATACCCTTTATACAAATTTCAATTTTACCGACAAGAATTCAAAAATAAATTTATCTCACTATTTTTACACCAAAAAAAAAAATCAGGAATTAACCCTATTTATAGATCAGATTTCTATGAAAAATTTAAAAAAATACTGGCCGATAGAATTTAAAACCTCAACAATAGAATGGATAAATCCGAATATAAATGGACAACTTGAAAATATAAATATCAAATTTTCATTTTCAGAAAATTTTTTTTTTAATGCTAACAAATTTAAAGCAAGATTTGACTTTTTTGATGTTTCTATCAAGTATCAAGAACAAATGCCACGAGTAGATAATGTCATTGGTTCCGCTGAGTTTTCAGGTGAGTCATTAAATTTTATTATTGAAGAAGGAATATCCGAGAAAGTTATTATAAAAAATAGTTTTGTTACTATTAACGATTTGCAAAAACCAATAGAAAAAATTTCAATTGAATTAAATATAAATTCGAGCTCAAAAGATTTTTTGAATTACTTATCCACTTCACCAGTTGAAACTTCAAATTTTAAGCGATTAAATTTGATTAAGGGAAAACCATCAATAAACTTAAAATTAAATTTTCCACTATTAAAAGAACTTGAATTAAATCAAATAAACTATTTCGCAGAAATACATTACACTAAATCTCAGATAAACAATATTTACGGAAATTTTAATCTTGATGATTCAGATATATTTATTTTAGTAGACAAAGAAAAATTAAAATACAATGGTTACGGAAATATAAAAAAGATGAAAGTTGAATTTGACGGTCAGGAAATTTTTTCTGCATCAAAAAAAGAAGAAAACATAAACATTGATATCGAATTTGAACCTAAAGTATTAAATGAATTTTATTCAAAATTTATTTCAAGCGTCAAGGGAATAATCCCTATTAACATTAATATTACAATTGATAAACTTAATGAAGAAACTAAAATTTTAGGAAAAGGTGATTTAAGTTTTTTCTCAGGACTGCTCAACAAATTTGATTATGACCATAATTATGATGAAGGTGAAATTTTGTTTTCTTCAAAACTTAATAATTTTTATGATACTTATAAATCTGAAATATCAATTAATTCAAGAAACTTTAAAATAGACTCAGAAATTGATAAAAAAGAGAATGAGAATCTTTACATTTACTTAAAGAAGGTTGTGTCACCGAGTCAGGATTTTTCTGCAAAAATAAAAAAAGTTAATAATAAGTTTGATGTTTCTGTCACAGGTAACAAATTAAATTTTGAAAAGCTATTTGATAAGCCAGATCAAATTAAGAATAATATAGATTTAGATTTTTCAATCAAAATTAACCAATTTGTTTATAAAAAATTAACAACAATTAATCCAATTTTGTTTGGCAGTATCAAGCAAGGTAAATTTGATAATCTATTACTTGAATTTACTGAAAATAATGAAAGTCATATTGTAAAAATTTTAAAAAAGGGTAAAAAAAAAATATTTAAATTAAGCTCAGATAATGGTAAAGCATTTTTAAGTTTTTTTGACTATTCTCCAAATATAAAAACTGGAAAATTATACATCGAGGGGTTCGAGAATGACGGTGTTTATAATGGAAAAATTTTGTTAGATAGTTTTGTTGCTTACGATGCACCATTTTTTGCAAAAGTTCTAACTTTATTTTCCTTAGATGGGCTAGAACAAAATCTTAAAGATGGAGGAATTTTCTTCGAATCTTTAGAGAGTGATTATTCTTTTAAAGAGAATATAATATATTTAAAGGATGGATTAGTAAAAGGAAGTGATTTAGGTTTAACCTTTAATGGTAGTTTAAGCTTTTTTTCAGATGATTTTGAAATTTCTGGTACACTGGTTCCTGCCTACACACTAAATACATTGATAACTAAAGTTCCAATTATTGGAGATATAATTTCAATTGGCTCTCCAGAAGAGGGTATATTAGCATCAACATTTAATATAAAAAACTTCGAAGAAGAAATTAAAATTGAATTCAATCCAATTTCGGTATTAGTACCAAGTATTATTAGAAATTTAATAAAGTTAGATGACATCAAATAACCTGAATCAACCCATTTTTTTTTTTCCCTACACTAATTTTGATTTTTTTTTCTTTTCCGAAATCAGATAAAGTAATTATGTAGTCTTTATCTGAAATTTTAATATTATTAATTCTTACTCCACCGTTCATGATTAGGCGTTTTGATTCACCATTAGAATTGGCAAAATTAATTTTGATTAATAATTCCTTCAACAAAAACCCTTCTTTTAAGTGAGTTAATCTCGCTTTGTAAATATTCTTCTCTGGAATTGTTTCGTCTATTGTATTTTCATCGAATATTTTTAAAGAAAGATTATGAGCTTGGATTGAATTTTGTTTTCCGTGACAAATTGAAGTAGCTTGATCTGCAAGTAGTACTTTTGCTTCATTCAATGATTTACCTTCTAAATTATTAAATTCATTTATTTTCTCTATTGGTAACTCTGTAAATAATTTCAAAAATCGTATAACATCTGAATCTGAAGTATTTCTCCAAAATTGCCAATACTCATAAGGACTTAGCTTTTCAGATGTTAACCAGACAGCACCCTCATTCGTTTTTCCCATTTTTCCTCCACTCGATGTAGTTATGAGTGGAGAGGTTAAACCAAAAGTCTCTTGATTTTCTTTTTTTTTAATTAGGTCAATTCCAGATACTATATTACCCCATTGATCAGAACCTCCAAATTGAATAGTGCATTTCATTCTTTTGAATAATTCTAGAAAATCAAATGATTGAATTAATACATAATTAAATTCTAAAAAACTTAGATTTTGCATTCTTTCAAGTCTTAGTCTAACAGAATCAAATGACAACATTCTGTTTACAGAAAAACAACTACCAATATCTCTTATGAAATTTAGATAATTAATTTGTTTAATCCAATCATAATTGTCAACTAAAAGAGCTCCATTTTTAGCATTGTCAAAATTAATAAATTTTTTGAAAAGAGCAAGGAGTTTTTCTTTATTGAAATTTACAGTTTCAATATTTAATAAATTTCTAGTTTCATCTTTTCCAGATGGGTCCCCAATTAGTGATGTACCTCCTCCTAATAATATTATTGGTTTGTGTCCAAATTTTTGAAAAGCTCTTAGTAGCATAATTTGAACCAACGAACCAACATGCAAACTATCTGCTGTGCAGTCAAAACCTGCATAACCAATAACAGACTTTTTTAGGGCTTTGTTTAAATTTTCATGATTTGTACATTGATTGTAAAACCCTCTTTGATTAAGATATTCCAAAAATGATACTGTCATAGGATTTTAATTGTTGAGATGAAAAAATTTTTTACATCAATAGGTATTATGAGTGGCACTTCTATGGATGGGATAGATGTATCATTAATTAATTCTGACGGAGAAAAAAATGTGTATTCATTAAATGACATAACTTATAAATACCCAAAAAACTTAAAAAATGAAATTAAAAATTTTATAACTTATGTAAATAAAGGAAATACCTCTGATATTTACAAAAAAAAAAATACTTAAAGTTAGAAGAAAAATTCAATATTTTAATAAAGAATAAAGTCAAAGATTTTTTAAAAAGATTCAAAATTTCTGTTTCTAAGATTGATGTAATAGGTTTGCACGGACACACTATTTATCATAATCCAAAGCGAAAAATATCGCTGCAACTAGGCTCTGGTGAATTTTTAGCTAATAATTTCAAAACTAAATGTGTATTTAACTTTAGAAAAAATGATATCCAAAATGGAGGGGAGGGGGCTCCTTTGGTCCCGATCTTTCATGAGGCTATTTTTAAAGATCGCGAACTTTCCAGGGCAGTAGTTAATGTAGGAGGTATTACAAATATAACTTTTTTAGGAAAGAAACATCGATTAATTTCCTCGGATATTGGTCCTGGAAATGTTCTTATTGATAACTTTTGTGAAAGGGTTCTAAATCAATCCTTTGATTTTGATGGAAGAAATGCTTCAAGAGGAAAATTAGATTCAAAACTATTAAATCATTGGTTGCAAAAATCTTTTATAAAAAAAAAGATACCAAAATCTTTTGATAATTTTTTCTTTGATATAAATAAATATGTCAAAACAGAAAAAATACTCACATTAAATAATTCTGAAAATTATAATATATTGTGTACTTTGACACATTTTACCGCAAAACTTATTGAACTATCAAAAGTTTTTTTTAAATGTAAAATTGATGAATGGATTATTTGTGGTGGAGGGTCTAAAAATCTTTTTTTAATGAAAATACTATCAGAAAGTCTTAAAAAAGTAAGTGTGTCTGATGAGTATGGATGGGACTCAAATTTTATAGAATCACAAGCTTTTGCATATTTAGCAATTAGAAAAATTTTATCTCTTCCATCGACATTTCCAGAAACTACTGGTGTTTTGAAACCAACGGTTTGTGGCGAGATAATTGGTTAAGATTTGCAGACTTTTACATAATTATTAATTTTTTGTATGATTGAAGTTTCTTGATTTAAAAAAAAGTGATTTGAGTTTTTTATTATTTCGTGATCAACATTTATATTGTTTTGTTCATTCAGTTTTTTTATCAGTATTTTCAAATTATCATGGTCAATGAGTGTATCCTTTTCTCCAGAAAAGATTAACCCAGAAGAAGGACATGGAGCAAGAAAGTTAAAATCATATTTTCCTGCTGGTGGTCCAATAAGAATAAATTTGCTAATTTCCGGTCTTCTCATCAGAAGTTGCATTCCTATCCATGCTCCAAATGAAATTCCGCAGATCCAATGCTCGTTTGAACTTTCATTTTGACCTTGAATCCAGTCGAGCGCAATAGCAGAGTCTGCTAATTCACCCTCGCTGCCATCGTGCTCCCCATCAGATTTACCAACTCCCCTAAAGTTAAATCTAAGTGTTGAAAAGCCAAGATCAGAAAAATTTTTGTGAAGTAATACTGATAAATGATTGTCCATATTTCCTCCATGACCAGGATGAGCGTGTAAAATTAACATTGTTGGGGAATTGGTTTTTATATTGTGAGTATATCTTGATTCAATTCTACCAACAGGGCCATTTATTAATATTTCAGGCATAGAGAAACTTGACTAATATAATCAGATATAATAAATTAATGGTTAATGGGTATGTTTATTATAAATACTAATTCATGTCAAAAAAAAATATTTTTAGATTAATACTTAGTGATTTAAAAGCAGCTCGAAATAGAGATCCAGCGGCAAATTCTTACCTAGAAATTATACTTACATATTCAAGTTTTCATGCGGTCATAGGATACAGGCTGTCAAATTTTTTGTGGAATTTTAAATTAAAACTCATAGCCAGGTTTGTAAGTAATTTCTTTAGAATAATAACATCTATCGAAATTCATCCAGCTGCAAAAATTGGTGAATCTTTCTTTATTGACCACGGAGCTGGTCTGGTCATTGGTGAAACCTCAATACTTGGTAAGAATATCACTATGTATCAACAAGTTACTTTAGGTGGTATATCTCCATCAATTAACTCGAGAAATCAAGCTAAAACTAAAAGACACCCAACATTGAAAGATGGAGTAATTGTCGGGTCAGGTGCACAAATTTTAGGTCCGATCACAATTGGGCAAAATGCAAGAATTGGTTCAAATGCAGTTGTTCTTAAAGATGTGCCAGATAATCAAACATTTATAGGAGTTCCTGCGAGAAGAGTTGATAAAGCTAATATTTCTAAAAATTTCAATCCATATGGTATTGTCGAAGGAAAAATTGACGATCCGAATAAAAAAAGTATCATAGCACTACTCAATGAATTTTATGAGCTCGAAAGAAAAATCAGCTGCATTGAAAATGACATTGGTGATTTATCAAAAAAAAGATCTGATTTGGAAAATATAATAATTAGCAAAACAAATCGGGAGAGCAAATTGATAAAAAAAAAGTCAAAATAGATTAATTTAAATTTTTATAATTAATTAATGAATAAAAATAGGTTTAAGAAAATAGATTTAAAATCAAAAATGAAGAAATGTGTATGTTTTTCTATGGAAAAGTTGAAAACAAACACTATATTAATTATTGTAAAAATAAGGTATATTAAATGAAAGTGTCAAAGAATATTTATTTAGATTATCAAGCTACTACACCTCTTGATCCTAGGGTTTTGAAAAGAATGTTGCCATACTTCGGTGAAAAATTTGGAAACCCTCATTCAAGAAACCATTCTTTTGGATGGGAGGCTGAGGAGGCGACTGAAATAGCCCGAGAACAGGTCGCTAAAATCATTGGTGCTAACCCAAAAGAAATAGTTTTCACATCTGGAGCTACAGAATCAAACAATCTTGCAATAAAGGGAGTTGCTGATTTTTATGGTGATAGGAAAAAACACATTATTACATGTGTCACTGAACATAAATGCGTTCTTGAATCTTGTCGTTCGTTGAGTGAATCAGGATATAACATAACATATCTTCCTGTTAACCAAAATGGTATTATTGATTTAAAACTTTTAGAAAATACCATTCAAGATGATACTCTTTTAATTTCAATAATGGCTGTGCATAATGAAATTGGTGTTATCCAACCAATAAAAGAGATTGGAGAACTTTGTAAAAAAAATAATGTATTTTTTCACACAGACTGTGCTCAAGCGGTAGGTAAAATCCAGCTAGATGTAAATGATATGAATATTGACTTAATGAGCATATCTGGACACAAAGTCTATGGTCCTAAGGGCGTTGGAGCACTATATGTAAGAAGAAAACCAAGGGTTAGAATCAAAGCTATGATGAGTGGTGGCGGACAAGAAAGAGGCATGAGGTCAGGTACATTATCTCCCGCACTTTGTATTGGATTAGGAGAAGCCTGTAAAATCTGTTTGAATGAAATGGATAAAGAAAATGCTAAACTTGAGCATTATAAAAATAAGTTTTTAGATGGTATTAATAAAATGTGTAAAGATGTTTTTCTAAACGGCTGCGATAAAAACAGAATTCCTGGAAATCTGAATTTAAGCTTTGCCTATGTTGAAGGAGAATCTTTGATGATGGGAATTAAAAATCTATCAGTATCATCTGGCTCTGCATGCACATCCTCTTCATTAGAGCCTTCGTATGTCTTAAGAGCACTAGGAGTTGAAGAAGAACTTGCTCATACAAGTTTAAGAATTGGTTTTGGTAGGTTTACTACAGAAAAAGAGGTTGATTTGGCCTTAAGTTCTATAGTAAAAGAAGTTACTAGATTAAGAAAATTAAGTCCTTTATGGGAGATGGCTCAAGAAGGAATTGATATTAGCAAGATACAATGGGCTGAACATTAATTTTAACACAGGAGAAACATTAAATGGCATACAGTAAAGAATTACTAGATCATTACGAAAAACCTAGAAACGTTGGTTCTATGGATAAAAAAAGTGAAAATGTTGGTACCGGTCTTGTAGGGGCCCCAGCGTGTGGAGATGTTATGAAACTCCAAATAAAAGTAAATGACAAAGGTGTTATTGAAGACGCTAAATTTAAGACTTTCGGATGCGGGTCAGCAATTGCATCAAGTTCATTAATTACAGAATGGGTTAAAGGAAAAAATATTGATGAAGCTAATAAAATTAAAAACACAGAAATTGCTCAGCATCTTGCATTACCGCCAGTGAAGATTCATTGTTCAGTCTTGGCTGAAGATGCAATTAAAGCTGCAGTTAACGATTATAAAAAGAAAAATGACAAGTAAATAATGATTACACTTACTTCAAGAGCTATCATAGCAGTAAAAAAACTACTTAAAGATAGGCATAAGGATTCTGAAGGTATTAGAATTGGTGTGAAGACAAAAGGGTGTTCTGGACTTTCGTATACATTAGAGTATGTTGATATAAAGGATAACTCTGATGAAAAAGTTGTTTTTGATGATATAAATGTTTTTATTGATCCCAAAGCTTCCCTATTCTTGATTGGGACTAAAATGGATTATGTTGAAGATGAACTTCAGTCTGGTTTTCAATTTACTAATCCTAATGAAAAAGGAAGATGTGGCTGTGGTGAGTCATTTCATGTGTGATGATTTAAATGTCTCAGAAAAATCTGAAATGTTGGAATTGTAATAAGTATTCAGATGTAAATTCTATTTTTTGCGTTTATTGCCAAAAGATCCAAAAACCTAATGAACGAAATATTTATGAAGTTTTCGGCTTAATACCTAAATTTGTAATAAATAAACATGAAATTGAGAAAAAATACTTCTCCTTACAAAGAAAAATTCATCCTGACAATTTTATGAATTCAAATGAGAATGAAAAACTCTTTGCTGAAATGCACACAGCTATGATTAATGACGCTTTCAAGAAAATTAATGATTCAGTTTCAAGAGCAAATGAGTTACTAAAAATACTGGGTTTTGATATCAAATTTGAAAATTCAACATTTAAAGATGCGAAAACTCTTCACGAAATAATGTTTCTTCAAGAAGAATTAGAGGAGATAAGAAATGAAAAAGAAAAAGAGATTCTTCAAAAAAAAGTTGAAAATTTGGTAAATGATGACATGAATACTTTAATAGAAAATTTTAATTCAAAAAAACTTGATGAAGCTTTCAGAACAAATGTTAGAATATCTTATTTAAAAAAATTAATGAATAATATTGATAGCTTTATTTTAGATAGAAGTACTTTATGAGTTTAATTCAAATAAGTGAACCTGGAAAATCACCAGCGCCACATGCAAAAGATAAATTGTCTCTAGGAATTGATTTTGGAACTTCGAATTGTGTCTGCTCAATAAAAATAGATAATAAAATTAAATTCGCAAAAGATGAATATAACAAACAATTAATACCAAGTATAATAAATTTTGTAGAAGATAAAATTTTTATCGGGAATCAAAAACATAAAACCATAAATCACAAAATTGATAAAAGTATACTTTCTGTTAAACGCTTGTTTAATGATGAACCTCAAAAAAAAATTTTTTTAAAAAATGTAAATAAATCGTACTCACCAATAGAATTAGCTTCCAAAATTTTTTCTTATTTAAAGAAGATATCTCTACAAACATTTAAGATGAATATTGACAACTGTGTAATTACAGTTCCAGCATATTTTGATGATATAGCAAGATCTGCCATAAAAAAATCAGCTGAGTTATCTGGATTTAATGTTCTGAGGTTAATTAATGAACCAACTTCAGCAGCCTACGCTTATGGTCTTGAAAAAAAAAAAAGAGGAAACTATTTTGTTTATGATTTAGGAGGAGGAACATTTGATGTATCTATTTTAAAATTGAATGATGGGATATTTCAAGTCATTGGGACAGGTGGAGATCCAAGATTTGGTGGCGATGACATTGACTCTATTTTAGGTGATTATTTGCTAAAAAGATACTTTAATTTAAAGCTAGAACAAATTGAAGAATCAGAATCTACAAAGTTTTTTAAATTTGTTAAAAAAGTTAAAGAAAATTTTTCCAGAAAAGAATTATTCAAGAAAAGTGTAACTTTTTTTAAGATAAAAAAAACCATTTCAATGAGCAAAAAAGAATTTAATGAGGTAGTAAGTTTTCAAATTAAAAAAACTATAGATATTTGTAAGAATGCATTAAAAGATTCAAAGTTAACTTTAAATGAATTAGATGGGTTTATTCTTGTTGGAGGTTCTTCGAGAATAAGTCTCATAAGCGATATGATTAGAGATGTATTTAACTTAAAGATATATTCTGAAATTGACCCAGATTTAGTTGTATCAAAAGGAGCAGCCCTGCACTCTTATGGTTTGTTAAACGGTTCTGATAATTTACTTTTAGACATAATTCCTTTATCTTTAGGTATAGAAACTGCTGGCGGCTTAATGGAAAAAATAATTCAAAGAAACTCGCCAATTCCTATTTCAAAAGAACAAGAGTTTACAACTTATGAAGACGGACAAACATCTATAAAAATTCATATTATTCAGGGTGAAAGAGAAATAATTACTGACAATAGAAGTTTAGGAGAATTTATTTTGGACGGTATATTACCAAAACCTCCTGGTATACCAAGAATAAAGGTAAAATTTACTGTTGATGCTAATGGCATTCTTAATGTAACAGCATCTGAGAGTGATACTAATAGGATAAAAGAGCTAGAAATAAGACCTTTTTCAAATTTAGATATTGACCAAATGAAAAATATGATTAAGGAGAGTGTAGAAAATGCTCGAGAAGATATTGAAAAAAGAAATTTGTACGAACTGAAGATTGAAGGTCAAAGATTACTAAATCAACTTGACTCTTTAAATGATGAGTTAAATAACCTATGTTCAGAATATGAATTAGAAGAAATTAGTGGACTTATCTTAAATTTAAAAAAAGCAATAAATGATGAAAATGCGGATGAAATTAAAATCCTAATTGATAAACTCGATACTTCTACGCAGAGTTTTTCTGAAAAAAGAATTAAGTCTAGTTTGAAATCAGGATTGGTTGGAAATAAATATGATAATTTATAAACAGGGAGTGTTTAATGCCTAAAATAACATTTATTGATGCAGAAGGAATTGAAAAAACGGTTGAGGCGAAAAAAGGACTATCTATTTTAGAGGTTGCGCATAAAAATGGTATTGACCTCGAAGGGGCTTGCGAAGGCTCATTAGCATGTGCAACTTGTCATGTTATTTTAGAAAAAGAAACTTTCGATAGTTTAGATGAACCTTCAGAAGAGGAAGAAGATATGTTGGATTTGGCCTTTGGGCTCACACATACATCAAGATTAGGATGTCAAATAATAATTGATGATAGCTTGGATGGTATAAAAGTTAAACTCCCGAGTGGAACTAGAAATATGAGTGTAGATTAATGACTCTTAAATGGAGTGATAGTCTAGAAATAGCGATTGCATTAGAGGAAAAATTTCCACATGTTGATAACATTAATTTGAGATTTACAGATTTGCACAAATGGATAATAGATTTAGAAGAATTTAATGATGATCCAAACGCTTCAAATGAAAAAATTTTAGAATCTATTCAAATGGCTTGGATCGACGAAAGAGATTGAAATGAAAATAAATTTCGAGAATCTTATTAAAGAAAATAATTTACCTAAAAGAGGAGAAAAAGTTGTAGTAGCAATGTCTGGTGGAGTTGATTCATCAGTTGCAGCCGTATTATTGGCAAAAGCCGGTTATGAAGTTATAGGTGTAACAATGCAACTGCATGAATCAAAATTAAAAGTTCATAATTCAAAAACCTGTTGTTCAGGCGTTGATATAGCTGATGCAAGAGAGGTTGCAAAAAATAATTCAATTAAGCATTATGTTATAGATTATAAAAGTCAGTTCAAATCATCGGTTATAGATGATTTTGTTGAAAGCTATTTAAATGGAGAAACCCCTATACCCTGCATTAGGTGCAATCAAACAGTAAAATTTACAGATCTAATTAGTTTCACAAGAAAAATAGGAAGTAAGTATCTTGCAACTGGGCATTATGTAAGAAGAAAAGAGAAAGGAAAAGTATCTGATATTTTTCAAGCTGTAGATCTAATTAAGGACCAGAGCTACTTTTTATTTGCTACAACCAAATCTCAATTAGAAATGTTAAGGTTTCCCATTGGAAATTTTAAAAAAGAACAAGTGAGAAAATTAGCTGACTTTTTTAATTTGAACAACGCATCTAAACCAGATAGTCAGGATATATGCTTTATACCAAACGGAAACTATAGAGAATTTATTAAAGAAAAAAATTTAAAGATGACCTCAAAAGGTGTAATCGAGGATGTGGATGGAAAATTTCTTGGTTATCATGATGGGATTGTTAACTACACAGTAGGACAAAGAAAAGGAATTGGAGTTGGCGGGATAGTTGGTCAAGAAAGTAATAAACCACTATATGTCGTACAAATTAATAAAGATAAAAATAAGTTAATTGTTGGAACAAAAGATAAGTTAAAATCGTACAAAATATATTTAAAAGATGTCAACTTGATTGCTGAAGTTAAATCTGAACAATTTAATGCGCAAATTAAAATAAGGTCTGGAACGAAAAAAGTAAGAGCCACAATAAATATTTGTAATGAAAAAAAAACAGGAATCGTAAATCTTTTTAATCCAGAATTTGGGGTAGCTCCAGGTCAGGCTTGTGTTTTCTACAAAAATAAAAAAATGCTTGGAGGTGGATGGATTATTGCGGCTGAAAAGGACCTAAGTAGCGCAAAACAAATCATTAATGGATATTAGAAATGGCTATCAGAATTATTTCTATTTATTCCAATTATATAACTATAAAGTTAGTAGTTAATCTTGACAAAAGATAATAAGATTCTATCTTTAATACATAACAATTTGTTAATTCAGAATCTGTTAAAAAACATTTTTTGTTTTTAATTATTGTTGGAGGGAAATATATATGAAAAATTCAATTTTCATGTTAATATGTGCTATTGTTTTTGCTAATTCTTCTTTAGTCTTAGCAGGAAATGCAGATGCCGGTAAATCGCGTTACGCTCAGAACTGCGGCAATTGTCATGGTCCAGGCGGTATGGGATTAGCCAGCTATCCTAAAATTTCTGGAAAAGAAGTTGCTTATCTTATAGATAGATTGCAAACTTATAGATCCGGGCAAAAAATAGGTCCAAATTCCTCTTTGATGATAATGATGGCTATGCCATTAACTGATGAAGAAATTGCAAATTTGGCGGCATACTTATCAAGTGTGCAAAACTAAATAAATATAAAATTAAGAAAGGAAATATTTTTATGTTTAAAACTACTAAACTTTTGTCAGCAGCTGCAATATCGGCAATGGCCTTATTCGCTTCTACAAGTCATGCTGACACAATGGGTACGCCTAAGATTAGTGCAATGTCAATTCTTAATGGTCTTGAGAACCCATGGGATATGGCTTTCACATCTGGTGGCGACATGTTCTACACTGAGAAATGTAAAGGTTTATCAGTGAAAACATCATCAGGCTCAGTTAATGCTTTAGTCGGAATGAAAGACGCGAAGGGCTACGCAAGTGGTAATAGTGATCTTTTCTGTTCTGGTCAAGCAGGTATGATGGGTGTTGCTTTAGATCCTAACTTCAAAAAGAATCGTAAAGTTTATGTTGCTTCAACATCAAACAAATATCATGGTTCTGGATGTAAAACTAACTTTGACAAGTGTGATGGAAACATCATTATGAGATTTGAAGTAAGTAAGGATATGAAAAGCGTTTCAAATCGTGTTGATATCGTAAAAGATATTCAATACAAACCTTTCGAATCAGACCATCCTTTTGGAGGTCCTGGTGCACACAATGGTAACAGACTACGCTTCGGTCCTGATGGTTACTTATGGGCTACAACTGGCGACCGTCACAAGGGTGATGTTCCTCAATCCCCTAAATTACTAGGTGGTAACATACTCAGAATCGATACTGATGGTAAAGCCCACCCTGGGAATAAACCACCAAAGGGTTTTGATAAGCGTATGTACACATATGGTCATAGAAATGTTCAGGGAATTGATTTCCGTCCAAGTGATGGAAGAGCTTTCACTGCTGAGCACGGCCCATGGCAGAATGACGAAATTACTGCGTTAGTCAACGGCGGAAACGGTGGATGGGATCCTCGTCCAAATGTTGCTGGTCGTGGTGATTGTCCTGATAAGTACTGTGGTTACATGCCAAACCAAAAGGAAGGTATGCTTCCAGCTGCACGTGCTGCGTTTATGCCAATGAGTGATGAGCGTTTTGGTGATTTAATGTCACCAGCATGGAATAATAATGGTCTTTCACAAGGTACAGGTTCAGCTGCTTTTTTAAAAGGAAGCAATTGGGGCTATTGGGAAGGTCGTTTAGCTGTCGGAATCATGGGTATTGGTTTTGGTGGAACTCCATCTGGAATGAGAATTGATGTTGTTGACATTACCAAAGATGGTAAGTCAATTAAGAGCGTAATTCACATGCCAACTGGTCTTACAAAAAGATTTAGAGGTCTAAGACTTGGACCTGATGGTGCTTTATATGCTGCAGTAGATGAGGGAGAAATCTACAAAATTACTGCAACTTCTACTAAGTAAATAATTGTTTTGCGCCACTAAATATAGTGGCGCAAAATCCTTATATCCCTCCAATTCATTACATCAAAATAACAGTCTTGCTCTTGCTTTATTTTTTAAATATCGTTAGTTTAACTAATCATGGCGGAGTAGCTCAGGTGGTTAGAGCAGCGGAATCATAATCCGCGTGTCGGGGGTTCAAGTCCCTCCTCCGCTACCATAAAACATA
>MDTG01272947.1_pt1 | contig 39372 bp, 37 predicted proteins | sample 811421 | NCBI WGS metagenome assembly MDTG01 (sample SAMN05326645, study PRJNA326480) | marine metagenome | isolation source: seawater | place: Pacific Ocean: South East | collected 2011 | reverse complement strand
TTTTTTCTACTTACAGTTATAAAAATAGTCATTGTAGTGGTTTATGGTATCTTCAATAAACCTATTGAAATAAATGGTGATGGATTAGAATATATTTATGTAGCGCAATCTTTATTAAATGGTGATGGTTTTATATCAAATGAAAATAACATTTATGAGCGTCCCTATTTGGGTAATAATAATTATTTTAGTGATAGTCCAGTTTATACTTTGGTGATTGTGCCTTTTTTATATATTTTTGACAATGATGCACTTATAATTCTTATTTCTAATTTTTTGTTCCATGCTCTATTAATTATTTTATTCTTTAAAATGTGTAATATTTTAAAAATACATAAGTATTTTATCATGACTGGTATATTGGCTTTGATACTTAATAGTAGTTTAAATTTTTATGGTATTTTTTTAATACCTACTGTTTTTCGGACGTTAACTTTGTTTTTTCTCTTTTATTTATCATTCATTTGGCTCAATTCTTTGGATAATTTGGAATATAGAAAAACTATTATTTTTAGCTTTATAGTTGGTGGTTCCATTTTGTCAAGGGAGCCATATATAGTAATACTAATACCAATACTTGTGAGTATATTTTCAATTAAAGACGTCAATAAAAAAGTTCAGCATTTATTTATGGGATTTTTTATTGTGTCATTGGTGTTGTTACCTTGGTCATATCGAAACTATCATACATTTGGTATATTTAATTTTAGTACAAATTTTTCTAGACCATTTAATGCTAATACCATTGTTATGGATAACCTTCGATTAGAAGACAATAAAAAATTTAGAGAATTAAGACAAATACATAATAATCAAACTCCAGAGTTTGATAAAAGTGAAAAAGGTATAATAAAAATAAGTAGGCATTATTTATTTAAGTTTTTTGAATTTTTCAGATTATATCCATCAGGTGGTCCAGCTAGCAGTATAATTAATAACTTTATATCATCTGTGTTTAATATACCATATATTTTGGGAGTAGTTTTATTGTTCACTTCGAGGGTTTTCATGAAAAATAGATTTTGGGTTTTTTGGAAGATTTTTATAGTGTTCTATATTATTTTTCATCTAATTGGGGCAGGTGCTCATGCGCGGTATTTTATACCTTTAGTTCCTCTTGGATATATTTTCACAATGGTTTTTATAAATTCTAAATTATCTTTTCGAGCTGAATAATGTATCGTAATCATAAAATTTGTGCAATTATTCCTGTTTATAATGAGCAAAAACAAATTAAAAATGTAATCAATGAATTACCCGATTTTTTCGATCAAATCATTGTTATTGATGACAAAAGTGAAGATTTGACAGTATCTATAATAGAGCAAGCGCAAAAGTCTAATGAAAAAATTATATTAATTAAAAAAAAAATAAGAGAGGGGGCTGGATCGGCAAAAAAAGAAGGTTACCTCTTTGCGAGAAAAACTAGCAATGATATTTTTGTCACACTAGATGGTGATGGTCAAATGGATAATAATGAGGTAGTAGATTTAATAGACCCAATAATCGAAGATAGATATGATTTTACAAAGGCAAATAGATTAAGCCATATTGAGGTTTTTAAAAATATGCCAAAACACCGTTTTTTAGGCAATTCTATTCTTACATTATTTACCAAAATTGCATCGGGGTATTGGCATGTTACAGATACTCAAACCGGGTTTACAGCATGTAATCGAAAAGTTTTAGAATCCTTACCTTTTGAAAAATTATATCATTCCTATGGATATCCAAATCATCTACTTGTAATGTTAAATATTTATAATCACAGAGTTGGTGATATTCAGTCAAAACCAATCTATAATGTAGGAGAAAAGTCACACATCAATATTTTTACCGTTGGATTTAAAATATTTTGGTTATTGTTAAAATCTTTTTTTTGGAGGTTAAAAGAAAAGTTCATCATTAGAGATTTTCATCCCTTAGTGTTTTTCTATTTATTTGGAATAATGTTTTTACTCTTATCCATTTTATTGTCCTTTAGATTGATTTTTGTTTGGTATGATAGAGGAAGTATTCCTTCAATTAATGCTTTAGCCGCTATGTTTAGTTTTGTAAGTTCAAGTATATTTATTTTGTTTGCAATGTGGTTTGATATGGACTATAACAAAGATCTTAAATAAATAAGTTAAAATCTTCAAAGAGTATTACAATTAATTTCATTTACAATTTTTCTAAAGTCTAATTTTTTTAAATTAATCTAAATGATATGAGAGCAGTTGTTGTCGGATTTGGGAAAATGGGTATGTTACATACTGCCTTATTAAATGCTCATAAAGAAATCAAAGTAGTAGCTTTATTAGATAGTGAAGAAAAAATATTAAATGTTTTTAGTAAACTAAATGATAATATAAAAACCTTCAGCTCCGCAGACAAGCTTATGGCTGAAGTTGAGTTTGATTGTGTTTTTATTACTACTCCTCATTATTTACATCTTAAAGTATTAGAAGATTTTAGTTCTGAAAAAAAACACTTTTTCATCGAAAAACCATTAGTTCACGATTTTAAGGTTATCAATGACTTCAATTTTAATAAGAGTATTACTGATAATGTTGTTGTTGGATATTGTATGAGATTTCAACCTGCCTTTAGCCTAGCCAAAAAGATCTTAAGTGAAGGCAGTATTGGGACATTAAGGTCATATAGTAGTAAACATTTCATAGCCTCAGTCACTAAAAAAATCTCCGGATGGAGAACAGATTTAAAAAAATCAGGAGGCGGAGCTTTGATAACAAATGGGAGTCATTTAATTGACCTTTTGTATTGGTTCTTTGGTTTACCTAGTGGCGCATTTGGTAAAAGCCAGTATAAGTTTAATAAAAATATTGAAGATTCATTTTTTGGTAATTTAATTTACAATAATGGATTGATAGGAAGTATTGAAGTAGATTGGTCTAGGAGAATATACAGAATTCCATATACCTCAATTGAGGTGAATGGTGACTATGGTTACATTAGTGTTGATGATGATGGATTAGAGCTAATAATTGATAGTCAAAAAAGTAATATGAAAGAGGGTCGGTACTATTATAGTTCAACAGATCTTTATAAAGGTAATTATTTTGATGTTGCTGGTGGATATTACAGTAGGCAAACAGAAGCATTTTTAGATTTCATGAAAACTAATATTAAGGGAGATCTGTCTGACTTTCAGCAATCAGCTGATGTGCAATTAATTATAGAAACTTTATATCAGTCAAATAAAGAACAAAGCAAAGTCGTCAATATTTCTAAAGTTAAATGAAAAAAATTATTTTAGGACATAATCCATTGTTTGGAATAAATCATAATTCTCAGAAAGAGGGGATGCGAAAGGCATTACACTACAGAGATATTTCCAATCTTAAAAACTTTTTATTTTCAGCTAAAGATTGTGGATACGATAACATAATGGTCTCCACTCATCCTGGTGCCTTGAAATTATTAAGTGAAGTTAGAGATTCTGAAATTAGCAAAAATCTAACTGTCTACCCTATCTTGCCTTATATGCAAAAGTATGTAAGAGCTTCCAATGAAGCTGGTATATTAAAAATGGTTATGAATCTTTTTAATAGCTCAGGCACCATGCAAGGTATTAGTCTCATTGCTAAAGCTGGAATTTCTGGTATATTTAATAATGTTGAACAGTTAATAAGAAGTGCATTACAAATTGAGTTTAATAATTTTAAAAATTTTCAATGTGAAAGGATTTTTTTGCACAATGCATTAACGGACCTTGCTGTTGGTTTAGACATGAAAAAGCCTGTAGAAATATTTCTTGATTTTGTAAATAATGAAGTAGGTGCAAAAGCTGGGTTTGGAACATTAAATTTGCCTTACGTTGTAGATAAATTTAATTATTGGGGATTGGATGACCAATATTTCATGGCTCCATTTAATAAAACAGGTCATCAAATGAATCCCAATTTGAACGATAATATTAATACTCTGAATGCTAACAAAAATATTAAGGTGCTTGCAATGTCAACACTTGCATCTGGTACGATTAGCGTGGATGAAGCATTTTCATTTCTAAAAACAATTAATAACATAGATTCAATTGTCGTGGGAATTTCTAATCCTAAACATTTATTATCTACGATGGAATCTTTTAAAAAAATAAAATAAATGTGTTTTTAATAAAAAAAATTAAAGAAGCTTTAAAAGAACCATATGTTGGGTATGAGGATGTTGAAGATGATAATATTCTTATTACTCAAAAAAAAATTTTAAAAAATAAAAAATTAGTAAAGCAAGTATTTAAAAACTACTATTTTAAGTGCATGGAAATAAATGAAACTTATTTTTCAGGGGATGGTGATATAATTGAGCTAGGTTCAGGAACAAGTTTTATAAAAGATTATTTTCCAGAAGTAATTACATCAGATACCCGAAGACATGATAGCATCGATCTAGTTTTAGATTCACAAAAAATGAATTTAGAAACAAATTCCATCCGGGCTTTCATCGGAATAAATTGTTTCCATCATTTTTCTAATCCAAGATTATTTTTTAAAGAGCTTGATAGAGTATTAATTAGTAATGGCGGTTGTATACTAATTGAGCCTTTTTATGGAACTTTGGCAAAATTTTTGTTTAATCATTTACATGAAACTGAATATTTTGATATGAATCAAATCGATTGGAACCAAGATTCAAAAAATATGGCAAATGCAAATCAAGCGCTATCATATATTATTTTTAAAAGAGATTTAAATATATTTAAAAATGAGAATCCGAACTTAGATTTAATACTTAGTGAGAGGATTAATGATACTTTTTCGCACATCATGTCTGGAGGACTAAATTACAAACAACTCATACCAAATATCCTAACTTTTCTTCCATATATATTGGAAATGATTGTAAAGCCGATAAATTATCATTTTTGTTTACATCATTTAATAGTGCTGAGAAAAAGATAGAATTTCTTTACATTTTAAGAATTATAGGTGATTAATTTTGAATTTCAACAAATTATTAGCTTCGTAATTATAGTGCATTTTTAGTCAATATAATGATTACTTAATTTTAGTTTAAACTCTAAGCTATTTTTTTAGATTTTCTCTTTCCCATATCTGAGATTTACTATTTGAATATATAAGTTTCCATGAGTTCTTTAGACTTTGCCTTTTAAATTTGTCACCATCCTCGAGAACTATATGGGAGATTTTATCATCAAACCCGTATGATTTATTATCTAGATTTTTAGTTTTTTTAAAAATATCTGACATTTTAAGGTTTATTAATGCCTTGTTGTACTGATTGTTTTTATTTGTTGAAAAAAACTCAATTATCTCATCACTAATATTTCCTCGCATGTGTTCCTCATTATTCGAGTTTGAATTTTTATGTTTTAAAATATCCATTAATAGATCGTATTTTTTTTTATTTTTCACTGATGGATCAATAAAATTTTTATACCAAATCAATGATTGTGCAAACCGTAAAGGAAAATCCTCTTCTAACAAAATATTTTTGTATTTCATATTTTCTAAGAAAAATTGTTTATTCGAGATACTAGATCGGAAAAATCCATCTAATGGAAAATATTCACCAGTTGTGCGCAAAAAATTATAATCTGTTTCATAAATAATTGGAAACCAAACTACACAATTATCGTTAATTGTAATTGATTTTAATTTGCTATATAAATTTTTCTTTTCAAGCGATAGATCAATATAGCCTCCGCTACTTTGATTATCATTTATTAATTCTTTTGCTTTAATAATGAAATGGTTTATTGGTTTAGTAATGTATTTGGATAGTCCAGATCTATTTATTGGATAATAGGATAACGTAAATATAATCCAAATCAATATGAAAAAATTAACTTTGAAAAAATTTCTTTTTACTAAACTTATAATTATAAATGGCAAAGAGGCTAAAATAAAATAGTTGTGATTTGATTCAGTACTTTCAATTAAAAAGATATAACCAATTAATCCACTTATAGCAATGAGCTCTGAATTATAAAGTTTATTTTTTGTATTTTGTAAAATATTTCTAGCTAAATATACTAAAATTGCTAATGGAATGATAACATACATAAAATCTCTATATGCCAAAAAATTCTTAAGAAAACCTAGTATAATCCAGTTATTATATGTGTGTGCATCGTTGAAGTATAGTATATAACTAATTACTAATATTATTGCTTGAGATATAGTCAAGTATAAATAGAGTATCCTATTATTTGATTTACCCATCATAAATTTTAAAAATATGAAACCTAATAAAACTAAAAAGTGTGAAGTTTTAGTGAAGCACAGTATTATTGATAATATAAAATATATTAGATATTCCTTTTGTTTAAAGTAGTGATAACATAATAATATTATTATACTACTTACACTCATGCTGGTAGTAAATGAAACTAAGCGATCTAATAAAGAAAAATATCCCAAAGGAAAGAAAAAAAGCAGACCAGATAGCCTTAAATTATTGCTGTCTTGACAAATCTGTTTAAATAAGATAAAAAAGATTATAAACAGTATTGAAGGTGTTACAGTATATATAGCTCTGATATAATTAATTCCAAAATTTTCAAACATTTTTGATATTTGAGTTGATAAAAAATGCCAACTTACATCTTTTCCATAAAATGATAAATCGGGTGCATTTAATAAAGAGTTTGAAAAGGAATGGCCCATTGCGTGTTCATAGATTGGATGAAATTTATCATGCAAAAAATATCCTGAATTAGTTTCTATCGCATTGAGAGATATAAATATTAAAATTAACAGTGCAATTGAATAATCAAAGTCTTTGGATATACTTTTAATTTTATCAAACGAAATTTGAATTTTTTCAATATTTCTTTTTTTAATTAAAAAATAGACGAATGAAGAAAATGCTAAAAATATAATTATATTTTTGCCAGCTAAAATCCAGGAAAGACTTATTATTACCAAAAAGACTACACAAATGGAATCATATAAATTTCTTGAATGAGTTGCAGTTTTGATGACAATTAAAATAGATGAGAACATAAAAATAGTCATCGTAGCCAAGTAACCATGTAGCCACATACTTAATGCGAACCAAGCTATGAAGGTAATTAGATTTATTATTTTTATAATCATCCCGTAAAAATATTAGTTGCAGTTTTTGACATGTAGTTTTTCGTATTATTTAATTAATTATATTTATCTAATACTTATTTTGAATACAAAAATAACATAATTTCATTTAAGACATGATAATTAAATACATACAGTCATTGAACTATTTAACTCCTGATAGTAAATCATTTATTATTAGGCAGATAAATAGAATGCCAGATTTTTATAAATTTGGCGTGATAATTTTATGTTTAGTTTTTTATATACTTAGATTAAAACCAGATAGCTTGACACTATTTAAAAAATTAATTTCAAGTTTAGATAAAGTTAGAGTAAATGAATAAAGTTTATGAATATCGTTGATTGCCTGGTTATCGGCTCAGGTCCTGGCGGTGCTGTTACAGCATTAGAATTAAAAAAAGCAAATAAAGATGTAATTTTATTGGAAGCTGGTTCTCATTACTCCCTAGATTCATGCCAACCATATTCTACATCTGAAATGGAGCAAAAATATAAATTTGGTGGGTTAACTCCTACTTTTGGTAAGCCTAAAATATCATATGTTGAAGGAAGTTGTGTTGGTGGAGGGAGTGAAGTGAATAGTGGTTTTTATCATAGGACTCCTGATAAGATATTGTCTCTGTGGGCTAAAAAATATAAAATACTTAATTTTACAAAAAAGGAATTAAAGCCATATTTTGAAGCTATTGAGAAAGAAATTTCCGTTTCTTTAGTTCCCGATAAATCAATGATAGCAAAAGCATCTATCAAGTTAAAGGAAGGTGCTGATAAACTGGGCTGGGATAATATGGAAGTTCCACGATGGTTTAAATTTAATGATAAAAATAAGGGCACAAAGCAATCAATGACTGAAACTCATGTAAAATGGTACATTGAGAATGGCGGAGTTTTAAAAGATAATTCGCTTGTTATAAAAATTAAATCCAAAAGTAATTATTGGGTTGTTTATTATAAAGACTTAAAAAATAATCAAAAAAAAAAAAATAAAAGCTAAATCTGTTTTTCTCTGTGGAGGCGCTGTAAGTACTCCTTTTCTTCTAAGGAAGAGTGGAATAAAAAGAAACATTGGAAATACATTGCAAATGCATCCAACAATAAAAGTAATAGCAGAGTTTGATGAGATAATTAATTATACTAATATGGGCGTCCCCGTTCATCAAGTTAAAGAATTCTCTCCAAATATTAGTTTTGGATGTTCGATAAGCTCGAAGCCTTTCCTTGCTTTAGCTATGTTAGATAATGAAAAATACATTGATAAAGTTGAAAAAAACTGGGAAAAGATGGGGATTTATTATGGAGCAATAATACCATCCGGATATGGTAAGATAAGAAAGCTTCCCTACTTCAATGATCCACTCGTTACATACAGTCTAAATGATGATGATTTAATTCTTTTGTCAGAGGCATTGAAAAAAATGTGTTTAATGTTATTTAAAGCAGGTGCTAAAAATATTTACCCCTCAATCAAGGACTATGGCGTGATAAATAAAGAAAAAGAATTAGAATTTTTACCAAAGATATTAGATAGATCAAAAACTGGATTAATGACGATTCATCTTTTTTCATCTTGCCCAATGGGTGAAGATGAAAAGATTTGTGCAGTTGATTCTCATGGAAAAATCTTTGGTCATAAAAATTTATATGTTAATGATGGTAGTTTACTTCCATCTGCTCCAGGAGTCAATCCCCAAGGTACAATAATGGCAATCGCTAGGAGGAACATTCACCACTTTTTGGGTTTGACTTAAAATGGATTTTGGTACTAGCACAGTATTGATTACAGGCGCAAATGGTTGGTTAGGAAAAAGTTTAGTTGATTGCTTATTAAATGGTATTAAAAATTCAGCAGATATTGATAAACCTGATAAGAAATTAATTATTAAATGTTTAGTGCTTAAAGGGGAGGATACCTCATTACTACAGCAGAAATCAAAAAGAATTATTTTTATAGAGGGAGATATAACCAAAATTGAAGACTGCAGAAGGCTTACTAGCAATTCAAAAGGGGCTATTTTGTTTCATTGTGCAGGAATAATTCATCCTCGTAAAACTAGTCAATTTTTTGACATAAATGTAAATGGAACACGAAATATTATCGATGCGGCAATTAAGGATAAAATTAAAAAAACTATTTTTGTATCATCAAATTCTCCTTGCGGTCTAAATCAAAATAATAAAGATTTATTTGATGAAAATTCTGACTATAATCCTTACATGTCATATGGGCGTTCAAAGATGGAAATGGAAAAAATGATAAGTGAGATTTATAACAAAGGTCAAATGAAAACTGTGATTATAAGACCTCCCTGGTTTTATGGTCCAAATCAACCACCTAGACAAACAAAATTTTATAAAATGATTAGAGATGGCAAAGTTCCAGTTGTTGGGGATGGTAATAATAAAAGATCTATGGCTTGTACTGTGAATATATCTCAGGGTTTAATTAGAGCTGCTATATTAGAAAAGGCCGATGGTGAGACATATTGGATAGCCGATAAAGAACCTTATTCATTCAATTTTATTGTCAGGACAATAAGAAGAGTAATGAGTGATGAATTCGATATAGTTTGTAAACATAATGAGGTAAGGTTACCAAACATAGTTAGCTCTCTCGCTTACTACCTAGATTATTTCATTCAAAGTGTAGGTTTATATAACAAAGAAATTCATGTATTATCTGAAATGAATAGAACAATAGCATGCTCCATAAAAAAAGCAGAAAATGATCTCAATTATTCTCCTACTATTGATCTATACGATGGAACTGTAATGAGCATAAAATCAATTATTTCTAAGTTTTAAGCATATGAACGCACTAATAACAGGGGGCTCAGGGTATTTTGGTAGTCTATTAGTAAATAGATTGCTTTTAAAAAATTGGAATTGTAGAGTATTTGATTTAAATGCCTATAATGGAAGTAAATCAGTTGAGTTTCTAGAAGGTGATATAAGGGATTATACTTCTGTATTAGATGCCTGTAAAGGTGTTGATGTTGTGTTCCATAATGTTGCCCAAGTACCTTTAGCAAAAGATAAAAATTTATTTGATTCTGTCAATAATTTAGGAACCAAAAACATTTTAAATGCATGTATAAAATCGGGAGTAAAAAAACTAATTTATACAAGTTCTAGTGCTGTTTATGGAGTTCCTTCAACGAATCCAGTAACTGAAAAAATGTTGCCGAAACCGATGGAAAGTTATGGACAAGCAAAATATAATGCAGAAAGACTATGTGAAGACTATATTTCAGATAAATTTGATGTAATTATAGTTAGGCCAAGAACTATTTTAGGACATGGCAGATTAGGTATCTTTCAAATATTATTTGAATGGATAAAAAAAGGGAAAAATATTCCTGTACTTGGTAAGGGGAATAATATATATCAATTTATTCATGCAGATGATCTAGCCGATGCAATTATATTGTGTTCAGAACCTGCTATAAAATCTGGAACGTATAATTGTGGTTCAGAGCATTATTCAAGTATGAGGGATACACTTGAAAATTTATGCGAATATGCAAACACTGGATCTAGAGTGAAAAGTGTTCCATTTAACTCTGCGGTAATTGGAATGAAAATATCAAGTTTTTTTGGGTTAAGTCCTCTTGGCTCATATCATGCATTAATGTATGGAAGAAGCATGTATTTTGATATTACTAAATCCAAAACTGAACTTTCATGGCAGCCAAGATATTCAAGTGATGAAATGTTTAGACAAAGTTATGATTGGTATTGTAAAAATAGGGAAAAAATATTATACAATAGTCATAACGGAAGTCATCATCAATCAAAAGTAAAACAAGGTGTATTAAGTCTTTTTAATAAATTTTTATAATGACTAAATATTTATATCTAATAAGAGCTAAACAATGGACTAAAAATTTTTTTTGTTTTTCAGGAATAATTTTTGGGCTTAACGCATATACATTACACTCACTATTACAATCATTTTACACATTTATTTGCTTCTGTCTGATTAGCTCATCAGTTTATGTAATAAATGATATCTTTGATAAAGACGCGGATTCTAAGCACCCAAGAAAGAAAAATCGTCCTATCGCTAGCGGAACGATAAAAACTTTTTCTGCAACAATTATAGCAATTTCATTACTAATTAGTGGTCTAATTCTTGCAAAAAATATTAATGAAATGGTCTTCTACATTATCATTTTTTACTTATTAAATAATGTTTTATATAACTTATTTTTTAAGAAAGTTTTAATTATAGATGTTTTGAGCATAGCTTTTGGATTTATATTTAGGCTGTCATCAGGAATTTACTCCGTAGGCTTAATTCCAACACCTTGGATTTTATTATGCACATTTTTTCTTGCTATATTTTTAGGGTTTTCAAAAAGAAGAGCAGAGCTAAAAAATACAGATAAAGATTTTTTTCAAAGGCCTGTACTAAAATATTATAAAGTTAAATTTTTGGACTCATTAATTAATGATGCAGCATTTGGTTCTATTATTTCATATTCACTATTTTGCTCTATTAATCAGCAAAATTTCGGTATTATAATGACAATACCCGTAGTTTATTATGCGTTAATGCATTATAAAAACTTATTATTTCAAAATATTCACGGTGAGGAGCCTGAGTCAGTCATAATAAAAGATAAAATAATAATAATTTCTGTTTTTGTATGGTTGGTTTTATACATATTGTTTAAATCATAAATAACTGTATGAATAATAAAGTTATAGCTATTTTTGATTTTGATGGAACTATTACTAAAGGTGATACTTTTTTACCTTTTCTACTTTATAGTTTTGGAATTTGGAAGACCTCTTTTAATATCATTCGGGCATTTCCATACTTGTTAGCTTTTGCTTTAAATTTAGTTTCCAATCAATATGCTAAAGAGAAAATTATTCATCTTTTTTTTAAAAAATTTGATATTGAAAAATTAAAACTTATTTCAGAGGAATTTGTCGAAAAAAAACTTGATAACCACTTAAGAAAAAATATGATAAGTAGGTTGAAATGGCATCAAAGTCAAGATCATATCACTGTTTTAATTAGTGCTTCCTTAAACATATATATAGAACCCTGGGCCAAGAAGTATAACTTCTCTTTTGTAGAATCTACTTTATTGGAGGAGAATAAAAATATTTATACTGGAAAAATTAAAGGCAATAATTGTTATGGTGTTGAGAAAGTTTACAGATTGGAGCATATATTTGATGATAATATAAAAAAATATAAAACTTATGGATATGGTGATAGTACTGGAGATAAGTTTTTTATTGATCTTTGTGATTTTAAATATTTTAAAAATGACCTTGCCAAATTATAAAATAATCTAAAAAATTATTTATAATTACATATTATTTCTGATTTTCTTATCTTTTTTGAGACTACTGCTTTATCTTAGGTCTCTTTTTAAGTTTTAAGCGGGCATAAACGAAGTCTATAGGTACTTAAGTCTACACCTCCAGCTAAAATTTTATGATTTTTTGAAGGCATTTAATTTTGTATTTAAATAACAAAAGAATGTGATATTGTATGATATCGACAATCTACATTCAAAAACATGAACATTTGATTGTAAATACTTTGAGAATGAATTCTAGTTGTTCGAAAAAATGCTATATTCTTAAAATAATTACAATATGTTCCTCCAAGTTATTTAGCAGGTAGTCCGGTACTAAATTTTTAGAATTTTAAATTTAAATAATATTTAATTTTGTTAATTAATATTTCATGAAAAATTAATAGCTTATAAAAATTAATTAATAAAATATGATTCTCATTTATTATTTTATATATCAAAATTTTGTATACCCTTTTTATAAAAAAGCCTTACCATTATATTTTATTAATAATAAGAAACTAGATATAGTTTAACGTTTTGGTTATTATTGATTTATCAGACCTAGGAGATGAGAATAAATCATTTTTTAAAAAAATAAATATAAATAATTCAGTTGTTTATTGCTTTAATAATAAAAAAAAGGAGTATCAAAATAAATATAGCAAAATAAATATTCACTCTATTGAAATCATTGATAAAGGATTCCATTTTAGCATGATTAAATCAATACACGAAAAGTTGTATAAGTGGGCAAATGAAATAAAAATTGAGAATGAAAATATTTTTAATTATTTAAAATATAAAGACATACCATCAACTTATTGGCTTCTTGATAATTGGAAATTATTTATTAAAATTTTTGAATATTATACAAAAACTATTCAGATAAGAAAAATCATAGATAATAATATTGAAAAAAAAATGGTAATAATCTGTTCAACAGAGTACAGAGACTTCATTCATCAAAACTATCAAAACAATAAAAATATTTTAATAATTGATAGTGGTAAAAAAATAAGAAACTTTATAAAATATCTTTTTAGCTCAATTATAAATATTTTTTATGGATTATCAATATTTATCGGACTTCCAATTTTCTCATTATTTAGAAAATTACTTTTCAAATTTATTAAAAATCATCATGTTATTAATAGAAAGATAAAATATTCTATTTTTTCTCCTGCATTCCACTATGGTATTAATGGAAAAAATGAATATTATGATAAAATAATGGCACCGTGGCAAAAGTTTTTAGAAAAAAAAGGTTTAAAATACTGGTATTCTGACTTTATAGACTTCTCTGGCCATAATCTTTTAGAACTTAGAAAAAAAACTAAAAATGAAAAGTATTATTTACCTTTAGATTACTTCTTTAGTTTGAAATTTTTGATTAGGTACGTTAAAGGCTCAATATATAACTTTACTAGGATAAAAAGGGCTCTATATAACCTAAAAAAAATAAAATTTTTTGATGGTAGTATACCTCCAGATATAAAAATTGAAATCATAAAGTGTTGCTACACTTTACCTTTCATAATTTCGTATTATGAAGGATTGTTCGTGAGATTTCTAAAATTTTCTAATGTTTCAACAATTTTAATGTGCTCAGAAGCCGGTATAATAGGTCGAATATTCAACCCAATAGCTCAAAAATATGGAATTAACCTCATAGGAATTCAGCATGGTGCTTTAGGGGGTGCTATAGATTACCCCTATTTTCATATTGAGGAACATATTAATCGTCAAGATTACACTAATTCTAATTTGCTGCCACATTTTTTTTCTTTTCCAAATAAAACAGTTGTTTGGTCTGAAAAAATCAAATCTAACCTAATCAAAAGAGGTAAGTATCCCAAAAGTAGTTTAGCGGTAATAGGTAATATGGCAAATGATATAAAAATGGAAAATAGTACTATTAATAAAAGAGCACTAAAGAAACAATATAATATACCATCCGATAAGAAAATTATTCTTCTTGCTATAAGAACTGGGGGTAAAGGGTTAGACAAGGAATTTGATTCAAGTTGCTTAAATATGGTCTATTCAATTTCCAAAAAAGAAAGCAATTTTTTCATTTTATCGAAAATTCATCCACTAGAAAAGTTTAAATTATATTATCAAGCAAAGAAAAATTTAAACATACCATCCAATAATTTAATTATTACAAAAAATATAAATATTAAAACTGCTATTTTAATAAGTGACATTGTAATTTCGGTTAGATCTACCATCATTTTTGAGGCAATGGAATACAATAAGCCAGTTATAATAATAAATCCTGAAAATTCAGATTTAGATGCATTAGAATTTTCAAAAACTGGAGCTGTTTTTTATGCTGTAAATCAAGATGAAATTGAGACTATTTTAAAGGATATTCGCAAAAATTCATTATCAGAAAATATGATAAGAAATCAGAATCAATGCATTGAGGATTTTTTAGGCGAAAATAATATTAATCAAAATAAAATAATGGAGCATATTCTTTTGTAAAAAAAATAAGGATAACGAATTTATGTAAATTAGTTTAAAACAATGATTAAATAAATATTTTAGAAGCGATCAAAATATTATATCATAAATATGAGCAATTGTATTTTAAAATGCAGAGTTTGTTTCTAATAATTATTTAAAAGTTCGTGTTTTTATCCTATTTATTAAAAACTTCATATATTAAGATCATTAATCAAAGACTAAATTATGAGTAATGAAAAAATTAAAATAATTGCAGAAATTGGGCTTGCACATGATGCGAGCTTAGGTAATGCCCATGCATATATTGATGCAGTGGCAAAAACAGGCGTGGATGGGATAAAGTTTCAAACCCATATCGCCCATGCAGAGTCAATTACAACAGAGCCATGGCGAGTAAAATTTAGTTTCCAGGACAAGTCTAGATATGATTATTGGAAGAGAATGGAATTTTCTGAAGCTCAATGGTTGGGATTAAAAGAGCACGCTGATGAGGTGGGGCTTTTATTCCTTAGTACACCGTTTTCTATTGAAGCATTCGAAATGCTCAGAAGAGTCGGTGTTCATGCTTGGAAAATAGCATCTGGAGAAATTACTAATTACCCTTTGATAGAAAAAGTAGCTAATACTCAACAACCAGTTTGGGTATCAACTGGAATGAGTGGCGAAAATGAAATTAATAGTGTGGTAAAAATTTTAAATAATTTTGATTCTGATTTTACAATTTTTCAATGCACTTCAAAATATCCTACTAAGCCAGAGGAGGTGGGTTTGAATATACTGCATGACATAAAAAACAAATATAATTGTGAGGTAGGACTATCTGACCATTCTGGTACAATTTATCCATCATTGGCTGCAGCAACTATTGGGGTTAATGTTCTTGAGGTCCATGTTGTTTTTGATAAAAGTATGTTTGGCCCTGATGTATCATCATCCATAACAATTAATGAGTTGTCTCAATTAGTTGAGGGTGTGAGGTACATAGAGAAAATGATTAAAAATCCTGTGGATAAAAATGATATGGAAACAGATATGGATCAAATGAGGAATTTATTTATGAAAAGGATTGTTACTAAAACAAGTGTAAGAAAAAATGAATTGTTAACTTTAAATAATTTAACAACAAAAAAATCAGACTTGGGAATTCCTGCGATGGAATGGCCTTCAATAATTAATTCTAAATCAGGTAGAGATTTACCGGCAGGCTATTTTTTAACACAAGAAGACATTATTGAAAATAATTGAAGAAAATTAGAAAAGTTTGTGTAGTTATAACTGCTAGAGCTAGTTATAGCAGAATAAAATCTGCAATGTTGGCTATTCAAAATCATTCAAACCTCTCTCTTCAAGTAGTAATTACAGCTTCAGCCTTATTAGATAAATATGGAAGTATTGATCAATACCTAAAAAATGATAATATTGATGTCACATCAAAAGTCTATATGGTAATAGAGGGAGAAAACCTAGCATCAATGGCCAAAACGACTGGTACTGGTATTAATGAATTAGCATCAATATTTGATAATATTAAACCAGATGTTGTCGTGACGGTAGCTGATAGGTATGAAACAATTTCTACTGCAATTGCTGCTTCTTTTATGCAAATACCTCTAGCGCACATTCAGGGAGGTGAGGTCACCGGGAATATTGATGAAAAAGTGAGACACGCTGTTACAAAATTAGCAGATTTTCATTTTGTTTCTACTAAGCTCGCTAAATGCAGAGTATTAAAATTAGGAGAAGACTCTTCCAAAGTATTTCTTACTGGGTGCCCATCTATTGATATAGCAGAGCACATTGTGCAAAATGGATCATTAGACTTTGATCCAATTTCTAAATATGGTGGTGTTGGCCCTGGAATCGATATCAATGATGGTTATATTGTTGTTTTACAACATCCTGTGACTGATGAGTATGAGTTGGCAGGAGAACAGATTTCAAAAACTCTATCTGCTATTTATGATTCTGGTTATCCATGCTTTTGGTTTTGGCCAAATATTGATGCTGGGTCAAACACGCTATCAAATGTAATAAGATCTTTTCGTGAGGAGAATGATATAAAAAACATTCATTTTTTTAAAAGTATGTCACCAGAAGATTTTTTAAAATTAATTTATAGTAGTAAAATGATTGTTGGTAATTCTAGTGTAGGCATTAGAGAATGTTCATACCTTGGGGTACCAGCTGTTAATATAGGGTCAAGGCAGTCAGGTAGAGAGTATTCAGATAACGTAGTTAATGTCAATTATGATATAAAAGAAATTAAAACTGCAATTAAAGGTCTATGGCATTCTAATGAAAAAAAGAGTTCTAATTTGTATGGACATTCAGGAGCTGGTAATAAAATTGCTGAATTACTTTCGACTATTGAACTAACTACTATAAAAAAATTAGCATACTAAAGTTATGAATTCTTTATTAGGTATTATACCTGCGAGGTCAGGCTCTAAAGGTATTCCAAATAAAAATATAAAATTCCTCGGAGATAAACCATTACTGCAATACACTATTGATACTGCTATTAAGTCTAAGATTTTCGACGATATCATACTGACAACAGACTCTAAAAAAATAGAGACGTTAGGCAAAGATCTTGGTTTGGAAAATATACTTATTAGACCATCTGATTTAGCGATGGATGAAACTCCTATGCTTCCTGTTATTAATCATGCCATAGATCATTTTAAAGAAAATAAATATAATCCATATTATATTTGTATACTACAACCCACTTCGCCTTTTAGGAGAATAGAGGACTTGGTAAGTGGTTACGATATTATCAGTAAAGAAAATTGTGATTCTGTTGTCAGCGTAGTTCAAGTCCCCGATCATTATTCTCCTGAATTTTTAATGCGTATAAATAACAATTTTTTAAAAAACTTTTTAAAAAGTGGGTCAAATATTACCCGTCGTCAAGATGTAACCAAGGCTTACTCAAGAAATGGAGATTTTTATTTTACAAAAACAGATGTAGTTGTTAATTCTAATAGTATTTATGGTAAAAAATGTAGGCCATTTATAATAGCTGAACAAGATTCCGTAAATCTAGATACTATGGAAGATTGGTATAGGGCTGAGGAAATAATTTTAAGAAGAAAGAAAGGAAAATATGAGTTCTAATTTTGAAGTAAAACATGGATTACCATCCGAAGTTATTTATTGTAAATCTTGCGTGATGTCAAACCAGAGACCTTCTACACATCCTGAATTTACTAAAAGCAAAACCTCAGATACCCCTACGTCTCATTTTCGAAATGATGGAATCTGTGATGCTTGTAAATATAATGAACGCAAAAAATTAATTAATTGGAAAGACAGAGAAAAGAAGTTAGTTGAACTATGTGATAGATATCGAAGAAAAGATGGTAAGTATGATGTTTTAATACCTGGAAGTGGAGGTAAGGATACTATTTTTGTATCACATTTGCTCAAAGAAAAATATAATATGAACCCATTAACAGTTACATGGGCCCCTCACAGTTACACAGATATTGGGTTACATAACTTAAGAGCATGGAGAGAAATTGGCTTTGACCATATTCTTTTTACACCTGATCCAAAAATTCATAGCAAATTAACAGAATTAGCATTTTTGAATTTATGCAATCCTTTTCAGCCTTTTATAATTGGGCAAAAAATTTTAGGCGCTAGAATGGCTTTAAAATTTGATATACCATTCATAATGTATGGTGAAAACCAGGCTGAAATACATAATAAAATTGAAGAGACTGAAACTCCTTTGATGGATCCAAAGCATTTTTCATTTGATGAGGATGGTAAATCTATGTTTTTTGGAGGTGTTGAGTTGAACGATTTAAAAAATCATGGAATAAAAATTGCTGATATGAATCCATATTTGCCTGTTAGGCGTGAAAAGATTGAAAATCTTAATTTAGAGGTGCATTATATGAGCCATTACATCCCTTGGTCGCCTCAGCAGAATTATTATTACTGCAAGGAAGTGTCTGATTTTCTTTCCAACCCACTTGGTAGAAGTGAGGGTACTTACAGCAAATATTCCAGTTTAGATGATAAGGTAGATGGCCAACATTATTTCACTATGTTAATAAAATTTGGTCAAGGTAGGGCCATGAATGATGCATGTAGGGATATAAGGGACGGATACATAACTAGGGAAGAGGGGGTGGCCTTAGTAAATAAATATGATGAAGAGTTTCCAAAAAATCATTTCAAGTTCTTTCTAGATTACATTGATATAACTGAGGAAAAGTACTGGGAAGTTATCAATGAATCTCGTTCAGAGCATTTATGGAAATTTGATGGTAAATCTTGGTCTTTAAGATACCCATGTGTATAATGTATTATGTCTAAAAAAAATGAAAAGGTCATAAGAATTATACCTAGATTGGATATCAAAGGACCAAATCTAGTAAAGGGAATACACTTAGAAGGGTTAAAAATACTTGGCGACCCTCAGGTTTTTGCAAAACATTATTATGATTTTGGTGCAGATGAATTATTATATATTGATTCTGTTGCTAGCCTTTATGGAAGAAATAGCTTGGCAAATATTATTGAGGAAACAGTGCAAGAAATATTTATTCCTTTTGCTGTAGGAGGAGGAATAAGAAAACTTGACGATATCTATAATATTTTAAGGAAAGGAGCAGATAAAGTTGCAATAAACACTCAGGCTGTTTTAACTCCGGAACTTATAACCGAATCTGCAAAAAAATTTGGATCATCAACAATTATAATAGAAATACAGACCCAAAGACAGTTAGATAATAAATATTATGCATTCATAGATAATGGTAGAACTAATTCTAATTTAGAAGCTGTGGATTGGGCGAAGAGGGCAGAGGACTTAGGTGCTGGCGAAATTTTAATTACCTCAATTGATAAAGATGGAACGGGACTTGGATTTGAATTAGATATTATTTCTGAAATAGCATCAAAAGTTAGTATCCCTATTATAGCTTCAGGAGGAGCTGGAAAGATTAATCACATAAATGATTTAGCCGAAAATTCTCAAATTAATGGTATAGGTTTAGCTTCGATTTTACATTACCATTTTGTAAAAAAAATGTTAAATGCTGACTACAAGGTTAAAAATGAAGGTAACTTTGAAATTGTTGGAGATAATTTTGATAATAAAAGAATAAAAACAACCAATATCAAGATAATAAAAGATATGTTGATTAAAAGTGGCTTCATTTGTAGACCCATTGATTAAATTAAATGAAAAAAAACATTGCGATATTAGATTATGGACTTGGTAATACTTTTAGTATCAAACAAGCATGTGAAAATGTTGGCTTAAATGCTATTATAACTGATGACCATAAAGAAATTGAAAACTCGCACTGCATAATTTTGCCAGGAGTTGGTGCTTTTGGTGTCGCGATGGAGCAATTACATAGGAGTGGATTAGTAGAGCAAATAAAATTAGAGGCCGAAAAAGGAAAGTACATAGTTGGAATTTGTCTCGGTATGCAACTATTTATGTCTAGTAGCTTAGAATTTGGATTTAATGAAGGTCTTAATATTATCTCAGGAAAAACAACAAAGTTTCAATTTAGATTAAATGAATTGGCGAAAATTCCCCACATCGGATGGAATCAAATTCATTATCAAAATTTGAATTTAATATCGTCAAAAATATTTAATGGAATTAATGATGGCGAGTATTTTTATTTCATACATTCATATTATACAAATCCCGCAGATAAAAGCTTAATTATGACAAATACAAAATTTGGCAGTATTACATACTGTTCGTCTTTTCAAGAAAACAATATAATTGGCTTTCAGTTTCATCCAGAGCGTAGCGGTAAAAATGGGCTGAAGGTTTATCATAATTTATCAAAAATATTATAAAATCAAATAAGCTATAATATTTGAATTAAAAATGAATAGAAAACTAGCTAAAAATGCAATAACATTTGTTTTTAGTTTGTTTATTTTTTATCTCTGTTATGATTTAATTGAAGATTTAGAGTTTGAAAAAATAACAAAAAATTTTGTTTTAGGACCGAATATTTATTTTAAAATAATACTACTTTGCTTTTTACATGAACTTATAAATATTAATCAAAACATAAGATTATACAATTGTCTTCAAAATAATTTTAGTCACTCTCATTTCATTTTCCTCTATTATTCAAGTTCCTTGTCTAATCATATAATGTTCTTAAAATTGGGAACACCAATTAGGTTTGGTCTTTTAAAGTCTTATTTAGGTATAAAAATTAGAAACTCAATTTCTGTAAAGATGGTTCTTATCTCTTTGTCATTGAGTTGTACCATAGTAACTGGATTAGTTGGTATTTACTTTAGTGGAATTATTAAGGATAATATTTTTAGTCAAATTATAGTATTACTGCCAATAATACCCTTTTTGATAGTAATAGGGTATGTCTTTTTAAATAAGTTTATAATGAGAACACACTTCGGAAACATTTGGATTTTCAAAAAGGTTTTTCATTTTGTTTTTGATCTTGCAAAAAGATTGAAAAAATTTCCAATGAAAGTTATTGGTTTTATTTCGATTGGGATGGTGATAAGGTCTATTATACTATCTTCAATATCATTCTTAATAATTACACAAATATCAAATATATCAATAAGTTTTTTTACAATATTGGGAATAAGTGCTATTGGTAATTTGGCTAGTTTGTTGTCTATTCTTCCAATGGGAATTGGTCCCAAAGATTTATCTCTGATATATTTATTTAGTTTAATCGGAGTAGAAAAGGAGCATGTACTCATAATGTTATTATATGATAGAATTATTTGGATTTTCATCCCGCTAGCATTTGGTGCTATTTCTTTTCTTTATTTAAAGTTTAAAAAACTAATTCTTTTCAAAAAGTCATGATAAAACATAAAAAAAATATTTTATTTATGATACCCACGTTAGGCAGAGGTGGGGCCGAAAGACAAGTATCAGTACTTACCAAAAATCTAAAAGATGACTTTGAAATTGATATTTTAGTTAAAAATCTAGATTCAGGAATAAAATATAAATATTTTGCAAATATCATAAATATTAATCATAAGGCAGGATCAAATATTTTATTAAAATTTTCTAAGTACATTAAAAATCTTTTTTTTGTTTTTAATACCAGGCATATAAAAGGGTACTTTAAAGTAATTAGCTTTATGGAAGAAATGAATACTTTAAATATTTTAACTAACATAAAATCTCAAAAATCCATTCTTTGTGTTAGGTGCCATCCATCAGAATTGATGCAAGGTAGATCGTTAATAAAATTATTTTATAAATTAACGATGAAAGTTTTTTATAATAGATCTGAGTTAATTATTGCACAAACAGAATCAATAAAAAATGATTTAATAAAAACATTTAAAATTAAAGAAAAGAAAATAAAAGTGGTTCCTAACCTTTTTGAAATATCAAGCATTAAAAAATTTTCAAATGAGAAAAAAATAAATGATCAAGTAATGCAATCTCTAAAAAAATCTGTTATCTTTTCAAATCTGGGCCAGTTGATACAAAGAAAAGGTCAATCGCATATCATAAGAATTTTAGAAAAAATCAAAAAAGATTACGGAAATGTAAAATTATTTATTATCGGAAAAGGAGAAATGAAATTCGATTTGATTAACTTATCAAATAGATTAGGTCTTAAAGTATTTGTTGAGGATAGGGATTTTATATCAGATTACTATGATGTATATTTTTGGAAAGACACTGATAATCCTTTTCATTTATTAAAAATTTCAGATATATATATCCATGCAGCATACTACGAGGGATTTCCAAATGTTATCATTGAAGCTATGGCATGTTCTTTACCAATTATTTCCTCCGATTGTTTAAGCGGTCCAAGGGAAATTCTTGCTCCGTTTTCCAAAAGGCCAGAAAATCAAACAAAAGAAGAGTATCATGAATTTGGATTATTATTACCAAATTTTAATGAAGCAAACGAAAATAATAGAATTGACAATTATGAACTTGAAAAAATTTGGGCTGAAGCAATAACAAACTTCATAAATAACAAACAAAATATTATAAATTATTCTCAAAGATCCCTCACACGTTGCGAAGACTTTAGTTCATATAAAATAATCGAAAAGTGGAAAACATTATTGCAGAATTAGAACTCTGTCATAGTTTGCATCAATAGTGCAATATACTTTTTATGTCTAAATAAAACCCGTCAAGATAATCAATAGTTAAAAAGTAATTTGTGTTATTGATTTAAACTTTTGTTTTAATATTTAAAATCGAATCTTTGAGCATAGCGAGTTTATTTAACTCTATAAATAACGCTTTTAAGCCTCTCATTATGTTTTCTTTTAATGTACTAGGACTTGTTTACAGTTATCCTTACGCCAATTTTAAACAAAATGAAAGTGTTTTCAATCATGCTCAAATTTTTTGTTTATAATCATAGATTAATTTTATAAGTAATTGTAAAAATTTGTAGGATAATTACATTTCAACCTGCGATTTATAATAATTGGTAATAAAATGAAAGAGGAAATACGAAGATTTATGTATAGTGAATTTACTGATCATATGTGAAGCACTTCATTTTCTCGTTTATATTTTGGCAGCGAGATTGGAATCGAGGTTGATTTTTTTGATGGATGATTATTTTTTCGAGAAGAATGTTCTTATTATTGTAAAAAACATAACTTTATGCCTTTAAAACAATATGCTTTACTAATAAATCAGAACAGCGTTACGACATTCAAAAGCTAAACTTTCTTGTAGATACTTTTTACAAGTACTTTTTCTTTAATATGTTCTGTCTTAGACGCTATAATATTAATTATCTTACCATTATGGGCTTCTTTATTCCACACACTTAATTTAAGTAATTTAAGAATGATTCTTGTAATTATTGATGCTCTTGGAGGTTTCTCATCAATTGTTTGTACATTATTTTTTTTAGTTTGAATTTTATAATCTGGTAAAAACTTTTTAAAACTGACAATATTTTCCTCAATGATTTTAAAACCATAATTTTTCATTACATCTCTAATTTGAAAAATTGAATACTCATGATGATGCCTGTCATAAATGTTATCTTTATACATGTCAAAACTTGATTTACCCCAAAAAATATCTGACACTTTTCCAAAATTTAAGGCATTTGGAACAGAGAATATTAGAATTCCATCTTTTTTTAGCAAATTATTAAGATTTAAATAACCTTGAAATGGTGGATTTGGAATATGCTCAAACACCTCGGTGCAAATAACCAAATCAAATTGCCCTAAATCTTCAGTTATTTTTTCGCAGATATCTAACCTATACTCATAAAACTTATTATCTGAAAACTTTTTTGATTTTACTTTATATCTGTATTTTTTATCTGATTTTTCAAATGAAAATAAATTACTTAATTGTTCAATAAAATAATCACCCTTATATACAGAAGGATGATTAATTGTTGTTAAATTAATATTTTCGTGATCACATAATACATTTGTTAATAAATAGGGTATAGAGCCAATCTCCAAAACATCTAGTATTTTACCCTCTTTTGAACAAATGTCTAGAACCTTTTTGTATATGTAGTCAAGTCTTTCAGAAGATTGATATAAATAATTATAATATGTATCGTTTAATATTTTTTTATTTTTTTCTATAACTATGTTCATTATAAACCCATATTGTTTTATTTTTTAATAATCTATAAAGTTAGAATTAAAAATCTATGAGAATTTTCTTTTAAATATTCTCTTTAGAAGTATGCATTGTATTTTAATTGTACTCATCTTAACTGATTAAGGTATGACGGAAGTTTTTGGTTTTTTTTTGCTAACACAAAATCAATCTTATTTTTTGCATAGCCTTTCTGGACTTACCAATTATGAAATGCTCTAATCATAGATAGATTGAATTTCATTGTAGTTGGTGCATGTTTAACATGCCAATATTCTATATACTGCTCAATGTGAGAATAGTTTAACCATTTGATGGATAAGTCTTGAAACATAACTTTATATATTTTATCATGGCTCAACATAAATCAATAATTTGTTGTGCAAAAATTTTAATTTTGATTTCTGTTTATCCTATTAATAATAAATTCCTTTTTCCCATTTTTAGATCTACTTATAGATTTTACAAATTTTATTTTCAAAATTAATGGACTCAATCTATTCCTCATTTCTTTGATTAATATCTTTTTATCTGCTTCAGTAAACTTATCTGTTACAACCAGCTTTAAAAGAACGCTGTCAATATCATGCTGTATAAATTGAGACTCAATAATTTCATTACTTAAAAATCCAGTTGTCAGACCAGCTGCACCTATTTTTTTATTATTATTTAAATTTAAATATGACATTGACCTGCCTATAATTTTACGTAAGATAGCAGTTTTTCTACCACAATTACAGTAAAAATCAGATTCATGCTTTGAGCCTATATCTCCAGTATCATAACGAATTAGTGGCATTGTAGTATTAAATAAAGTAGTGCAAACTATATTACCAATTTGTCCATTTTTTAAAGGCATTCCATTATCGTTTAAAATCTCAATAATACCTGCTTCAGGACTAATGTGATAATTACCCTCCTCGCATTCCGCTATGAAATTGACATATTCCGCTAATGAATATCCATCATGTACTTTGCATTTAAAAACCTCTTCAATAATTAATTTGTCTTCATGCAGTAGTGTTTCTGAACTAGGAAAAATGCCCAATAAACTTTTACCATTATATTTAGTATTCAATGATTTGAGATATTTAGCATAAACAGTAATAGAAGAGGCATAGCCAATCAGAAAGCTAGGTTGGAATTTTAAAATTTTTGAGTGATAATACTTTAAATTTTCATATGACATATGGTAAGATGAACAATATAATTGACTTTCAAAATAATTCGTAACCCAAAACGGTGGTTTTTTTTTGTTCATAGCCATTATTGGTTTGCCACCAAACATTACTTTCTTATCTTGAAAACCAGCATTAGCAAATGACAATAACCTACTTCCAAGTGCAAAATTAAATTGGTCATTTTCTGGCAATGTATATACTTTTAAAGGAGACCCAGTACTGCCACTAGTGTAATGAAATTTTAAATTTCTATTGTTAAGAGCTTTGGTATTAATGAATTGATCATTTTTGAGCCTAACCTCGCTTTTCTTCAAAACAGGTAATGATTGTAATATATCCATAGGCGATTGACTTTTAATTATTTCTGAAGCGTTGAGGTGTTTTTTATAATAGGGTACATTTTCTGCGCAATGAATTAAAATTTTCTCTAAGTTCTTTAAAGTTTTTTTTCTCATTTGTTCTCTCGTAACATTCTCATTTCTTATAAATTCATCAGACAAAAGGGGGAATATCCCTCCGTACCTTCTTCTTTTTTGAATTAAACCATAAAAAGAAGCTATGATATTTTTTAATACTTGAGGTAGTAATTGAAAAATTGAGAAAAAATTAATCATTTATTTTTTCCAATTATAATAGGCCATCTAATGATTTTACGTGCTTTGCTAATTCAGAATCATAAACTTTAATTTGTAAAATTTCCATATCCATTGATTTTGTTTATTGATATTATGAACATATGTCATATCATGGAAGGTATTAAAAGTAGTTTAATTAACTACGTTTCAATTAACTCTATCTTAAGGCATAGTTATTCCAAATTATAAAAATATATATATGGTAAAGTAAAAATTATAAAATGTTAATACTTTAAAACGTTTCATTTCAAAGGGATGATATAATGAACAAAATAAAATGGCCAAATAACCATAAATTTATATATAAAGTTCTTTCTTTGAAGGAGCTGGAACATTGACAATTACCATTTATTAAACTTTTTGTATCAGTATTTTTTAAAACACTTGAAGTAAATATTTCTAATCAATAAAAGATTAAAAGTATATTTATTGCTCACAACTTAGTATGGTAGGTTAAAGTATTTTTATCTACTTTTGAGAATAAAAAAAATATAAAAAATTCTGGCAAAGATAATAAAAAAAATAAAATAGATTTATGACTCATAGTAAAAAAGTAAAAGCTTTTTTTGACAATACTGATAATTATCTAAAAAATAATTCAAATATTAGTTTAAGAAAAAACATAATTAAAACATTAATCGGAGACAAAAAAGGATACAGAATACTTGATGTTGGATGTGGCAATGGAGACTTATCAAAAGACTATATCAAAAAAAATAATGTTGATTTCCTTGATATATCACAAAATATGTTAGACATTTTAAAAAAAACAATAAAAAAGGAAAAAATTGATAATATCAGATTAATTCAAGGAGATTTTCTAAATTATCACTTTGATAAAAAGTATGATGTAATTTTATTTGTAGGTGTCTTAGCTCATGTCGATTCTGTTAAAACATCAGTTAAAAAAGTATCTAATCTTTTAAATGAAAATGGGATAGTAATTTTTCAATTTACCAATACTTCGAATTTTATTGGCATGTTCATTTCTTTATATTATGATATTTTTTATGGATTTTTTGGTAAAAACAAAAATTATCGTTTAAATAATGTAAAATTAAAAGATTTTTATAGCGACCTTAAAAAAAGTGGTCTAAAAGTGGAAAAAAAAATATCACATTCTTCTTTACTTCCTGGTATGGGTTTGCTCAATAAAAGATTAAGATACTCTTTTCAAAAAAATACAATTAAAGATCATATTTCTTTCTATGGTTCCGAGGTTTTCTTAAAGGTGAATAAAATTCAATGATAGTTTACATAGGAAATTTTTGGGAATTATCTAACCCAGCAGCAGGATTAGATTTAATGGAAGAGCTAAAAGATAAATACTATTTTAAATCTTACTCTAAAAAAAGAAATAAAATTCTAAGGCTATTAGATATGTTATATGGTATTATTAAAAATAAAACCCAAGCTAAATTGGTATTAATAGATACCTTTAGTACTTTTGCAATTTGGATAGCTTTTTTTTGTGCTCTATTATGTAAAATTTTAAATTTACAATATATACCAATTGTAAGGGGAGGGGACTTTTTAAGGGCTTACAAAGATAAAACTTTTCTTGTTAGATTTATTTTTAAAAATGCCTGGAGCATTGTAAGTCCATCAAAATATTTGCAACTTGAATTAGAAAAATTAGGTTTTGTAATCAAGTACATACCAAATGGAATCAATCCTGACTTTTATATAAGCAGAAAAAAAAATTATAAAGTTAATAAGTACTCTTTAGTATGGGTAAGGGCATTTCATAAAATATATAATCCGGTAATGGCGATTGAAGTTGTAAAGGTATTGAAAAATGATTTCAAAAATATTAAGCTAACAATGATAGGTCCTGACAAAGATGGTAGCTTAAATGATTGCAAAAAACTTGTAGAAAATTATAAACTAAACGATAATATCATGTTTACTGGTTATTTAGAAAAGAGGAATTGGATCAAAATAGCGAAGACTGCTAATGTTTTTATTAACACTACAAATATTGATAATCATCCGAAAAGTATAATTGAAGCAATGTTATTAGGGTTACCAATTGTATCAACGAACGTTGGAGGTATTCCTTATCTGCTCAAGGAAGGTAGAGAATCGAATTTAATTCGGCCAAATGATATAAATGATATGGCTAAAAAAATATCAATTATAATAAATGATACAAATTTGCGTCAAAAATATTCAAAAAATGCTAAAAAAAATGCATTAAACTTTTCCTATATAAATACCATTCCACTTTGGGACAACATATTAAATTTGAAATGATAACCAAATATGAAACAATATACTTTTAAAGATTTAATTAAGCTTCTACCTAATGATTATGAAGTTATAGGTGATATAAATAGCATATCTTTTAATAAAATAAATTCTATTTTGGAAGCCGACAAAAATTCTATCTCCTGGATAAAATCATCAATTATTGATTGTGAAGAACTATTATCAAAAACTAAGTCAAAACTAATTATTACCGATAAAAAGAATTTGCACAATAATTTTTCTTCATTTAAAAAGTGTTTTATTCTTGTTGATAACCCAAAGCTAACCATTATAAGAATAACTAATGCTCTATTCTCAAAAAAAAAATTACACAATATACAAGTTTCATCAATAATTGATGAAGAAGCTATAATTGGTAAAAATGTACATGTTGGTGAGAGCAGTATAATCGGAAAATGTAAAATAGGATCAAATTCATATATAGATAGTCTATGTAAAATAGGTGATAATATTACCATTGGTAATAATGTAATTATCCATTCAGGTTCAAAGATTGGTACCGATGGTTTTGGTTATGTATTAAATTTTGATAATGTATATGAAAAATTTCCTCATGTTGGAAGTGTGTTAATTGAAGACAATGTTGAGATTGGTGCAAATACATGTATTGATAGAGGATCGCTAAGTGATACTATAATTCGCAAAGGAGTCAAAATTGATAATTTGGTTCATATTGCACACAATGTAGAGATAGGAGAAAATACAACCGTAATTGCTTTATCTATGATTGGGGGTAGTGTTAAAATTGGAAAAGACTGTTGGATTTCACCATCAAGTTGTATTAAAAATCAATTGACAATAGGAGATAATGTTTTAATTGGAATGGGAGCAGTTGTATTAAAAGATGTAGAATCGGACTCAGTTATGGTGGGGAATCCTGCTAAATTATTAAGAAAACAATAAAGCTGAGAACTATACTTAATTATTAATACCAGGGCAGTTCATAAGTATAATTCTAATAATATCATTTATTTTTTCCTAAATCAGTTGATGTTAATTATTGCTTAAGTAATTCTTTATAAGCCTTCTACTAATAGTTTTTTGTTTGGACGTAGATTTCCATCTTCCTGCTATTCTCTCCTCTAATTTATCAATTTTTTCAAGAAGCTAAGCTTGTTGCATTAAATCCTTTCTTTTAGGCATTTTATCACTTTACTTTACTTTTATTTTTGGAAAATATTTTTTCAAGATTTCCAAAAGCATCATCTATTTACTTTAATGCTTTTACAAATTTTGGATCTTGCTCCATAATATGTTTTGCAAGTGAATTTAGTTTTTGGTCTTTTAATTTTCGAAAAACTTATAATTTAAACCTTACTTACCAGAAATTTTGATTATATGCATGTCTAGTTAGATCTAACAATTAAAAATAGAGTAATGGCATTTTTTCCACTGTTTTGAGTTTAGTACTTTAAAAATATTTCTGATGTCACTAATGTTTAAACTGAATATATCAAGTTTAAGGTTAGAATTAATTTTATCATTTAGACTTATCATATTTTCCAACGAAGTACTTCAAATACTTCAGAATATTTTTCGTTTATTTGAGTGCCTCTTGTTTTTGCTAGGCTGTAAATAAAATCGCTAGAAGCATATGGCTTTTGCATTTGAGATTTGTAACAAGATAGCGCATCAATTTTTTTTTCTATGTGCCTTTTTTCTAGCGAAATAAAACATTGAGTATTAAAATTTAGATTGTTCCAAGGAACTTCATAACAGAGTATAGAAGTATTTTTATAAGCTCTCAGTCCCTCCATTGCCACAGTAGAATGGTCTTGATGGATATCATTTAAACTAGGAATAAACACAAGGTCAGGATTTAGATTTTTATTTAAATCAACGAGAATTTGTAAAATTTCTTGTCTGTGTTCTGCTAGATGTCTAACTCTATATTTATACAAAATCAAGTTTTCAATTGGTATACCAAGGATCTCGTTTGCTTCTTTCACTTCGGTTTCTAAAATGTTTTTTGGGTACCCTTGGGGTACCGATTCTTCTGCAGTAGAAAAAGCTAAGTAATAAACATTATAGCCTTTTTCAATAAATTTTGAAATTGATCCACCACAACCAAACTCTCCATCATCTGTATGTGGCGCTATAACAAGAATATTTTTAAAATCATTCATATAAAAATATTTTAATTAGATTAACTTTTATGAGATATTATTATATAGAAATTATACATGATTAAACTTAAATAACAGTAAAGGTGATAATCCAATTATAATCGGTGGATTAGGAAGTAGTATAGTAAACCTATTAACTAAAATACTAAACAGGAATCATGATATAGCAATCGGACCTGAACTATTTTTATTTGATCTGTTTCATGAGAAAATGTCCCTCACATATGATTCAATGTTTAATTGTAATTTTGAATATAAATATGATATTTCCTACGTAGCTCATGGGCAGGGCAGTCTCTTCTTAAGAAATGTTAAATCACTGCTCTAGGAACGTACATTTTTATAGAGATATTTTAATTTTAGATGATATGTATTCTGAAAACCCCTTTCGGAGGTTTTAAAAGAATACCACTATTTACGAGGAACGAATTAAGACTAAAAAATGGTAGCTTTAATAAGGTCGGAGGGTTGATCAATGCCTTATTTAGTTTTATAAAATAATAAAAATATCGGCTTTACTAGGCTAACGACAGTATTTATGAGACATGAAATTCCAGATCTCAATTTATTCAAAATAATAACCATGAAAATGAATTATATATCGTGGAAATAAATAATGTTTGTTTAAAGAATAAAAAAATATTAATTAATAAGATGAATAATGGGCCTAATCCGTTAAAGAACAAAATAGAATGTGCATATAAAAGAAAACTTGGTAAAAATGTTAAAAAAGATCTAATTACAAATATAGTGAAATGTGTGCATAAATCTAATAACATTCCTGAAAAATAGGATTGTAATTAATCATTTAGAGTAAGAAATGTTATTAAAAATATTTCTAGTCATTCTAATGAGAAAAGCTAATGATAATTTTAAAATACCAGAAAGTGTACCCAATCCATAAAGGATGTGGTATTTAAAAAATAATATAGGCGTAATAAAGGCAGGCATGCCATAGCCTTTAAATAGAGCAAGCCAAACAGATGATATTAAATTCAAAAAACAATACAAATAAAAAGGTAACAACAAATATTGATTATGATTATAAACTTGAAAATAATTATATATGACAAAAGAGATATATATCGTAAAGAAAAATGGTATTATATGTCTTAATTTTAGGTTTTTTAAATTTAATATCCAGATATTAGGTAAATATTTTCCTGTACTATATGCCCTTTTATAAAACAATTTATAACTAGTTTTAATATTATAATCAACGTTTAGGATAGGATCAAAGTAAATCTTATATCCTGCAATTCTGATTCGTTGATTCATTTCATAGTCTTGCGCCCTATGAAGTTTTTCATTGAACAATCCCACATCATCAAAAAGTGTTTTTTTATAAAATCCTCCAAAAACTGTATCAACAAACCCTCTTTTTTTTTTGCGGTGATAAGAAGCAACTCCACCTCCTATAGGCGAGTCATAGAATGCTGATATTGCAGTGTTTAAAAAATTATCATTATCGGGGATATATTTTTTAGATCCTCCTCCAACAACATCCACGTCTAAACTATTAAATATGTTAAGAGCGTTTTGAAAGTAATTTTTTGGATAAATTGAATGCGCTCCTCCAAAACCAATTATTTTTGATTTTGATTTTAATATTCCAATGTTAAATGCGTATGGTGTTTTTTTATGTTTATTCAATAGATATTTGTAATTGATATGAGAACTTTTTGAGTTATTTACAAAATCTAAAATAATTTTCTCTGATTTATCATTTGACATCCCATTTACAAGTAGTATTTCAATTTTACCTCCTTTTATTCTTTGTAAATCAAGAGATTTTAATAATTCTATTAAATATTTTTCTTCGTTGTAGATCGGAATTATCAAAGAAATAAGGAATTTAGCATTATCCATTTCTGTTTGTATGATTATGTTTTATTTTTTTTATTAAATGATTAAAAAATTGCTAATCTATCATTTCCAACATTTTTTTAATTAAAATAAAATATTATTTATAAAATAGATTATTCAATTTGGCTATATTTCTTATATATATGGCTAAAAATTTTCACAAAATAATTTTATTGCTATCTATTTCATATTGTCAGAGTATACCTGCTCAATTTCATATATATAGAAACGAAATCTCAAAAATTTCTAGAGGAATAAATTGGGAAAATCATACTCTATTTGGTCCCATTCGTTTGCAGAGTGTAAATAAAAAAGATAGTTTGGGTACTCCTGATTATAATCTTTTAGGGTTTCAAGGTATTTTAAGAAACGGAAATGTCATAAATAAATCAATGTATTTTAATGGAATCGTTAAAAATTATCACAATTTTTATGGATATTTATTTTTTAGGATTGTTGATGATATAAATATGTACCATGATTTTTCTGGAGTAAGGCAAGAACGTTCTAGGGCAGGCTTTGAAGCTGGAGAAACGGATAATGCTGGTATCGGATATCAAAATGATTGGCTAATGGTACAGATAGGTCGAGGCAGACATTCATGGAGTTATGATAATGATATTAATATTTTTTTGAATAATTTATCTAAACCCTACGACTCATTTAGTTTTGGTGTTAATACTAGTTCAGTTAGGATAAAATATTTTACAGGTTTTTTAGAAAATATAAATGAAGTAAATAGGTATATTGTCGGAAAAGGTATAGAGCTAACTAACAAAAAAAATTTTCTTATGAATTTATCTGAGGTAGTAATTTATTCAGGATTAAATAGACCTTTTGATTTTTCCTATTTAAACCCAGTAGCATCACATTTAGAGATTGAAAAAAATAATAAACAAAATATGCCTGGTGGCAAATATGGTAATGCGATATGGCAATTATCTATTGATTGGATGTACAAAAAACTTTTTAGAATTTCTGGTAATTTTATAATTGATGAACTAATCTTAGACAAAGAGGAAATAATAGAGAAGGGTAAAGATAATGGCCTTGGTCTGTCTTACAAATTTTCATATTTGCCTGGCAAGATAGATGATTTATTAGTTTATTTTTCATATATAAGTGTTGGTACTCATACATACCGACACGAATTAGGTACAAATAATTTCATAAACAAAAATAGCCCACTAGGTTGGATTCATGGTAGTGATGGTTTTGAATATAATTTTGGTGTTAGGTATAATAATTTAAAAAATGTTGATTTTGAGTTAGTTTTAGGTAATAGGATACTAGGAGAGAACAACATTCTTGAATACTCTTATTCTAGATATGATAGCTACCAAAAAACATCATTTCCAAGTGGAATTTTGGCTAAAAATTCTTTTATTAGATTCAATTACTTTTATTATTTTGATAAAATAGGATACTTTTTATCTTTAGAAAATAATTACCTTGATTCCTCATTTGAGCAAGCTGTTGTGGTTGGTTTTGACTATCGTATTAGTTATTAATTTTATATATTGTCACGTGAATTATGATAAAATAATATCTTTTTAGAAATATTTAAGTATCCTTACAACTTTTGCATGTTGAGCAAATTAATAGCAGCTACAATTATGATAATATTAATGCCTATTTTTTTTTTAATAGGTATAATGTTACTGGTTTCAGATGGATTTCCAATTTTATTTAAACAGAAAAGATTAGGCAGGAATTGTATCGAATTTACAATGTATAAATTCAGAACAATGAAAAATGATGCACCAAATGATGTAGCTACTAGATTTTTAAAGGACCCGAAAAAATATAATACAATCTTTGGAAGTATTCTTCGGAAATATAGTTTGGATGAACTTCCTCAGCTAATAAATATTATAAAAGGTGATATGCGTTTTATAGGTCCTCGACCGTGTATAAATACTGAAGAGGATTTGATTAATCTTCGTGAAAAATATAGAACTTTTCAGTCTATTCCAGGCGTAACTGGCTGGGCTCAAGTAAATGGAAGGGATTCGATATCAATGGAGGATAAAGCTAAAATGGAAGGTTTTTACATGGAAAATAAATCCTTACTTCTAGATATAAAAATATTACTTATGACAGTTAAGCATGTATTTTTAGCAAGCGGAATATATCCTGATAAATTAAAACATTTTGATTAACTATATTTAACGTCTATCATCACCTTGATTATATCATAAGCATCAAAAATTGTCAATTTCTTCCCTTGGCTGGATTTCCTCCGATTATATATAACATTTACTTCTTCAAACTGAATTTTTTTTAATGCAATTTTAGACATTATTTCTGCCTCTAAACCAAATCTTTTGCTGTAAATATCTAATGATTGGAGTAATTTTTTTTCAATTACCATCAAGCAGCATAGGACATCATTGTGATAGGTGTTATAAGTTAAATTAAAAAAAAAATTAATTATTTTGTTTGCAAAATTATAAGGTGATATGAAATCTGATAAACAACTTTTTGATCTATTACCTTTGTAAACCATAGTTCTATCAATTTCATGTTTTGAGATTATTTTCTTTATTTCATTAGGATCAATTTCAAGATCGCCATCAAATAATATTACATACTTTCCATTAGCGTTATTAAGTGCTTTAACAATACTAGATCCTTTACCCAAGTTATGTTGATTTTTAATTAATTTAATATTTTTTAAGTTCTCAAGGAATTCGCACGTTCCATCCGTACTACCATCATCAACAAAAATAATTTCTGCCACATCAGTCAAATATTTAATTTTATCATATGTCGTTTCAATAATATTTTTTTCATTGTATACTGGAATTATTAAAGTATAAATCATGTTTAATTATTTTTTAAAAATAACCAAAAGCATTCTCTAACTACCCTCACCTAATCTTCTTATCATTTTACTATTTGATTTTTTGAATACATTTCTTGTATCGATTATGAGTATTTTACTATCTAGAATAGGGTTATAGTCAATAATAGAATGGTTTGTGATTATTGCACATGCATCAAATTCATTTAGAGTGGATGAATTCAGTTCATCTATACTTTTTAAATTAATATTATTAAAATTTAAATATGGTACATATGGGTCAAAATATTGAACATAGGAGCCTGAATCATTTAAAAGCTCAATAATATCTAGGGCTGGAGACTCTCTACAATCATCAACGTCATTTTTGTAGGAAACTCCGATTATAAGTATTTTACTACCATTTAGCGATTTTTGATGTTTATTAAGACTATTACTTATTAAATCGGTTATGTGCTTCGGCATTTGGGTATTAATTTCACCTGCTAATTTTATAAACCTAGCATCGTAATCTAGAGTTTTTAATTTCCAAGATAGATAGTATGGGTCTATTGGAATACAATGTCCTCCTAATCCAGGACCTGGTGAAAACTTCATAAAGCCAAATGGTTTGGTTGCAGCAGCATCAATTACTTCCCAGGCATTCACTCCTAATTTCTCACACATTATAGCTACTTCATTTGCCAAACCTATATTAATAGCTCTAAAAGTATTTTCAAGCAACTTTACCATTTCAGCGGTTTCAGTTGAGCTTACAACAATCATTTCTTTGATGATTTTTGAATATAGTTCTTTGCCAACCTCAGAGCATTTAGGTGTAACTCCACCAATTACTTTCGGAGTATTACTTGTATTATAGTATTCATTGCCAGGATCAATCCTTTCAGGGCTAAAACATAAGCATATACTTTCTCCTGGTATTAATTCATCATTTTTTTTATTAATATATGGCAATATTAATTCTTTTGTGCTTCCAGGATATGTAGTGCTCTCTAAGACAATTAACATATTTTCGTGAATGTAATCCTTTATTTCTTCCATTACGGACACTATGAATGAGATATCTGGGTTTTTTTCCTTATTCAAAGGAGTCGGGACACATATAGATATTGTATCAAGGTTCTTTACTTCATTAAAATTTGTAGATGCTGTTAATAGTTTCTTTTTTACTGCATCTTTTAGAATGTCATCTCTAACATCTTTTATATAGTTTTTTCCTAAATTAATAGAATCTACCTTTTTTTGATCAATATCAATGCCTACAACTTCATAGCCAGCGTTTGTAAATTCTACTGCAAGGGGTAAACCCACATATCCTAAGCCTATAACTCCAACTTTAGCTGATTTATCATTAATTTTATCAATTAACCCCATTCCAATTTTATCCTTATAATAATTTTAATAATTTACTATTTATCATTTGCAGTGAATGATCACCATCACGATTACTAACGTGAACTACTAACGTTTTACTCATACAAACTTTAAAATTCTGGTCGAAACTTATTCTAAATTAGTGATTATAACATGTTTAAATTCGTCAAATCAAAATCAGTGATTATTAAAAAAAATGGATAAAAGGTTAAGGCTAGCTGTAGGAATAATATTTATAATTGGCTCTATATTTGGAGGCGTGATTGGTTATGATCTTCGTAACTTAGGACATCAATATAATCATATTTGGGTTTTATCCATAATAGCTCTTTACGCTGGATTGGATTGGATTTCTAAGTCATTAAATGATTGAAAAAAAATTAAAATCGATTAATCCTAAAAATAATATTAAAATAAGTTCATGGAAAATACCTTCCTTAACTGATATAGATATTACAATAAGAAAAACAGCTCAGGCCCAAATAAATTGGTCTGAAATAGATTTGGTTTCAAGGCTTGACTTTGTAAATAAATTAAGAAGAACACTTAGTAAAAGATCTAAAGAATTTAGTACTCTCATTGCCGATGAAATGGGTAAGCCTAAAAATCAAGGAATAGGAGAAATAAATAAGTGCGTTTGGCTTTGTGATTATTATTTAAAAAATACAGAGCAGATATTATCTGATGAGTATGTAGAAACTGAATTTTATGAAAGTTTTGTCACCTATCGACCATTAGGTCTTGTTCTAGGTATAATGCCATGGAATTTCCCATTTTGGCAAGTATTTAGATATGCTCTGCCATCATTAATTGTTGGTAATGGTGTTTTATTAAAGCATGCATCCAACGTTCAAGGTTGTGCAAATGCTATAGAACATTGCTTCATTGAGGCAGGGTATCCAAAAAATATATTTAATAACTTACAGATTCCAAGCTCATTAGTCTCAAAAGTTATTGAGCATGATCAAATTCAAGGTGTTGCAATCGCAGGAAGTACAAATGCAGGCAAAGAGGTTGCAAAAATTGCAGGTGAAAATTTAAAAAAAACTGTTCTTGAACTTGGAGGTAATGACCCATATTTAATTTTAGAGGATGCTGAATTAGGTAATGCAATTAAAGCATGTATCGATAGTAGATTATTAAACAGTGGTCAAAGTTGTATTTCAGCAAAGAGAATAATTGTAACTAAAAATAATATAAAGTCATTTACCAAAAAGTTAATTGATAAGCTAAATTTAAAAGTCATGGGAGACCCCTACGATGATGTGGATTATGGGCCATTGGTTTCGTTATCTGCTAGGGTTGAGGTACATAAAATGGTAGAATCATCAATAAAAATGGGTGCTAAACTAAATCTTGGCGGAAAGATTCCAAAATCTGAAGGAGCTTATTACCCAATTACTGTTCTTTCAAACGTTCAGCCTGGAATGCCTGCATTTGAAGAGGAGATTTTTGGACCTGTTTTTTCAATAATTGGAGCTAATGATAATGATCATGCTTTTGATTTAGCAAACAATTCTAAGTTTGGCCTTGGAGCTGCGGTATTTACATCAGATATTAGTAGTGGAAAAAAGATAGCAGAGGAAAATATTCAAGTAGGGATTTGTTTTGTTAATGATTATGTTAAATCAGACCCCAGATTGCCTTTTGGTGGAACAAAAATGTCAGGCTATGGCAGAGAATTATCTAGCTATGGGTTGAAGGAATTCGTTAATATTAAAACAATCGTCGTTGAAAACAATAATTAGTAAATAATAATGACAAGATACTTCTATATAATAAACATATTGATTATTTCAATATGCTTGTCTCAACAAAACCGTCTTTTCTGGGACGGCCGTGAATGGAATAATATTAGAAAAAAGTCAAAATTCATTGATGAGGTTGAATATAAAATAAAAAGTTCTTATATAAATGGAATCCTGGATGGAAGATTGTACGGATATTTAAAAACATGGTCTCAAAATCCAACTTTTGCTAATGAGGTTTTTGGAGAGCAGGTTGATTATTTAACACTCAGAGAAACTATTAAAAGTTTAGATTACTTTTATGAAGATCCATTAAATAGTTATATACCAGTTCCATCAGCTATAGTTATAGCAAATCTTTATGGTAAAAGAGTTCCCATTAATATTATTGAAAAGTACATAAAAGATTCTAGAGATTGGGTAAATACTTTAACTTTGGAGCTTGATACTCTCAACTATAGCAAATTGATTGAAGATAAATATTTAAAATACAAAGATAAAAATTAATCGATACGGATAAAGCCAATTTTTGGGTGCCAGGTAAAAACCCTTGACTCTCGCATGAATCTAATCTTTGAAACTAAAAATTCATAAGTGTTTGGATTTTTAGTTTTTGGTTTTTCAAAAGAAATACTTCTTGTGGTAGAAAAACCTTTTTGTAAAGGAGGCTCATAGCCGTATATAAGTACTAATCTCTTTTCATCAATAAGGTCTTTGTTGAAATCTCTCTCAAGAACAAAGCCTTCAACATAGTCTAATGGTTTATCCATCAAATTAGTGATTTGTATATTAACCATAGTTCTATCATTATTAACTAACCTGGTTCTAAGTTCTAATTCAAAGGGAGCTGTTACTTGAGCTGTTAAAACAGATAATAAAAACGTAATGGTTGCAGTAAATTTTA
>MDTG01369357.1_pt1 | contig 39383 bp, 34 predicted proteins | sample 811421 | NCBI WGS metagenome assembly MDTG01 (sample SAMN05326645, study PRJNA326480) | marine metagenome | isolation source: seawater | place: Pacific Ocean: South East | collected 2011 | reverse complement strand
AGTCAAGGCTGCTGTCGTCCCTATGACATTACTGTCCCCATTTAAGTTCTGCTGCTGCTGCTGCTGTTGCTGCTGTTGCTGCTGTTGCTGTTGCTGCTGCATTGCAAACGCTTTCGCGGCGCTTTCGGCAGCCGCGCTTGCGTTTGCATACAGCTGCTCCGCGCCTATCATTCCAGCGATGGAATTATTGGTATTATACATACGATCATCACTACTGTTGATATAACCCATCGCGGAGGAGTTGGATTGATCGATAAATGCCTGGTCGATCGAATATCTCTGATTCTGTGGCTGCCCATAATACGTGCTCGCTTGGACGTAATCCTGTGGCTGACCATTCAACTGACTCGCTAAATACGATGACTGCTCTGGCGCCGAGTTCGTAGCCCCAAAGTGCAACTGCTGCTGATGTCCACCTCCTCCACCAAACGTTTGCGCGTAGCGATTATAATTCCCATTCACTACATTTGGTTCCTGTCTGGCCGAGTTGGGGTATTGGTATTGGTGCGTTTGGTGCTGCGGCCCTATCGGCTGACAAACGCCAACTTGTTGTTGCCCTCCTCCGGGTGGTTGCTGCTGTTGCTGTTGCCAGACAGCGCCCATGTTCGGTATAGCTCCGTGGAAAAATCGGCAACTGTTGTTATGTTTATTCGGGAGTTGTATTGGGAGTTGTTAGTTTTTTTCGATCTTTCGTTTCGATCTCGATTTAAAAAGGTCTGGCAAAACCTCCTGTTCGAAAAAAAATGAAAGGAAATTCCCCCTTGGGAATTTCTCTCTCAAAAACTCTTGTTTTCCGTTCGAAACGCACCTGGATCTAAAACATCTTCCGTTTTGGAAGTCTCTGCATATGGGCTGCGACGTCTGTTTTTGATTGAGCGGCGAAGAAGCGGTCAGAACGTGGTCGCGAGCGCACCAAGACGCGAATAAAAAACGCCGATGCATCGGCGTTTTAATTAATTCATAATAAAATTAGGTTCGTTTAACAACACGTTGGAAATGCGTACCTGTGGTAACTGCGCGCCCACGCCTTCCGCGTGAGAATACTTGCAATTCTCTCGAAAGCACGCTCCCTGGTACAGAACACGTCAGTTGAATGATCGTCGTTTAGTTGTGCATCAACGTTACCTTCAAAAAGTCGCGGCATAATTCTTCACCTCCCCCGCCCAGACTGTTTGGATTCGACAAATTGAATTCTTGCATTTCTCTCTTTTGTTCCTCTCTTTTCATGCCACGCGGTGGTGGTTCTACTGAAGCCGTTTTCCGTGCGCGTTGCTTTGAGGGCGAGACAGGTCACAGACGCGCCACCCCGCGCCCGTCGTCGCGCTTTCTTTTGTTTCCCGACCCCCCGGGTCGTTTTACTAAATGCGTGTGTCGCCCCGCGTGCGGCGCTTTTTTTTGACTTATGGCGAACGTTCAAAAAAAAGGCAAAAAAGGTCAAAAGCGCGAATGAGATGAAGCTCCACTTTTTGCAAAAAGTCCCCCAAAAGTCAGGCTTTTTCGAGATTTTTTTTTTCCAAAATACGCGCTTTTAAGAAGAAGTACTCTTGGAAGAATTACTCTCCCGATCGAGTTCGTTCGTTCGTTCGTTCGTTCGTTCGTTCTAAAGAGTATTGAAAAGAGAGGCGACCAAACGCGATGATTCGCGCACCGCTCTTTTTTTCGGTCGCGGACGCGTTGGAACGGTTGGTGAGGAATAGCGTCGAAGCGCGCGCGAAAGAAGTGCAGTGCGACCTCGTCTTTTCGTCGTCGGCGTCTGAGAGCTCGTTCCCTTCGATCCGAGTTCAGGACGACGGCGAAGGGATGACGGAAAAAGATTTACATCTGGTGGGGGAATCTAGGTGCACGTCGAAAAGAGGGAAGAGAGGAGATTCGTTGGCGTCGATCGTGGGCGCGAGCGAGCGAGTGGAGATCGTGACGAGGAAGATGGAGTGCGAGACCTCTCCTTCGACGAGAACGTTTTCGGCAATACTTTCTTACTCTGCTAGGAACCGTGTGAAAGGGATGCGACCGAGCGTGTATAGGAACTCAGGGAGTATCATAACCTGCCATGGACTCTTTTCGCGAGGTTCCGGCTTGATCCAGAAGAGAATGAAAGAGGATGGGTTTGAGAAGTATTCGAGAGTGTGCGAGAAGGAGGCACACGAGAGGTTGTTTGCTTTTTCGCTCGTGTACCCGAAAGTTACGTTGGTTTTGACCGTGAAGAAGAAAAGAAACGATGATGAATTTGATGAAAAAGAACTATTTCGCAGTCAAGGAAACGCCATAGCGAATTTGGCTGATTTTTACGGCAAAGAAGATGTCACCGTGCGCGCGTTGCGACCGATGTTTTACGAGAGAGAAAAGAGTGGTAGTAGAGCTCCGATGCGCGCTTCGGGATATATTACTTGGGCACAAAACTATATTCACAGAAGGAAGATACAGTACCTATATATAAACCGAGCTCACGTGAAAGGAAGGACAAACTACCACAAGACTATAGAGAAATCATTGGAGGAGATTCATAAAACAAAGTCTTCCTCGTGCGCTTACGTTTTGAATATTCAGACAACAACCGAAGATGAAAACGACGAAGAGTCAATCAGGGCATTCTTACGCGAAGCTTTAGAAAAGATCCCATCCGAAAGAAATCAAGAGAATCCAAACGTGGCAGATTCTCCGCGCGTGTCGTCGGCGAGCTCGTCCAAAAAGAAAAGGCACATCGACGACGAACAAGAGGCGAAGAAGAAACAAAAGCAGCAGTGTGAGTGCTGCACGATTCCGAAGCCGCCCTTCCAGCTGAACAAAGCTATTCTTTCTCCAAAAAAGTATCATTCATCGATGAAAAAGTGGATTAATCCGGCATTTGCTCTTATCAACAACCGCGAAGTTCTGAAGCTTCCTCCTTCGTTTAAAACGATTACATCTAACGAACTCCAAGAATCGCGCGTTGTTGGCCAGTTTGCGAAGAAGTTCATAGTATTGATCACCAAAGACGCCAAAGAGTTAATACTTGTCGATCAACACGCCGCCGATGAAAGAATTATCGTAGAAGAGCTCGAAAGAAACTTCCTTGAAAATCGTCCAGGGAAAACGGTCAGCCACGAAGCGAAACTCGATCGAGACGAGTATCTCACTTTGTGTAACTTTCAAGATGCTCTCGTTCGTTTCGGATTCGAATGGGAAGAGGTTGGCGGTATCTTAACGATCAAATTAACGCGAGTGCCAGCACCGCTCAATCCCAAAGACTCCTCTGCATCGTTCAACGATTTCAGATTTATTCTCCACGAACTCGCCGAGAAAGGAGGAACAACAGTAAGTGCTCTCCCACCTTCACTCAGACGAACTTTTGCGAAGAAAGCATGTCACTCGGCGATAATGTTCGGCGACCAGCTCAGTATAAAAGAGTGCGAGATCATCGTCAAGTCTCTCGCTCGCTGCAATTTTCCGTTCTTTTGCGCGCACGGGAGGCCCACGTGCTTGCCGGTAGGCGCAATCAACGATTGATAATAGCATCTATTTTAATGAAATGAAAAACTATCGAGCATACTCAGTAGTCGAGTATTTTTTGCATTGAGTGAGTGAGGAAAAATTTCCTTAATTCTCCTCATATTCAAACACTCTCTCTCTCTCTCTCTCTCCTTGTACTCTGTCATCCACAGAACTCAATCAAAGAAAGAGCGAGCAAAGACGGACGACGAGCAAAAACGATGGGCGCGAAGGCAGGTGATGCTGGCATCGTCAATCCACAAAGACTGACCGTACCAAAATTGCGCATCGAACTTGAAAAAAGAAAATTAGATTCCTCGGGAACAAAGCCGGTTTTAGTGGAGCGATTGAAAGAAGCTTTGGAGAAAGATAACAAAGGAGAAGAAGGTAACGTTGTCGATGATGATGCAAAGAAAAAGAATGGGGAGGAAGAGGAGATTCCTCCGGAAGAAGATGCTAAAGGAAACGAATTGGAGACGATGATTGAAAACAAAGAAAAAACAAAGAATAACACGAGCGACAACAATGAAAATAGCGACACGAACGAAATGGATACACCTTCTCTGGAAACAGATGAGGACGACACAGTGTTTGATGCGCACGACGATGGAACGAATCCAATCGTGAAATCGAACAGATTAACGAACGCTCGGAAAATTCTTCGGAGGAACCCGTATGACGCGACCGCGTGGGATGTGTTCTTTGTCGAGGCACGAGGAAGGCCTTCCGTGGCCAAGGATATATTCGAGGAGATTTTAAGGTACCATCCTAGATGCGTGAACGCGTGGATCGTGTACGCGCAAAGCGCGATGGAGAAGAAAGATGACGAGGCAGTTTCGGAGATTTTCTCGAGGTGTTTGAGAGATGTTTTGTCACCAGCATTGTGGTTGGCATACGTGAACTACGTAAAGGCAACAAATGAAGACGGTACAACAGAGGAAGGGGCGAAAGCGATTAAAGCGGCTTTTGAATATTGCGTGGATCACGTCGGCGAGGACGTGGAGAGTGGTAATATTTGGGAGGAGTATGTTGACTTTATAAAAGGAGTGAACCCGGGCTTTATTGCGGTACGTTTTTTCTTTTTCTTTTGATTTTTGTATTTTGTTCTGTTCGCGAGGACGCAACAGAGACAAAGTTCATGGCGCGTGATGAGTTATATGTATCATGGGTAATTTGCGACTGAAACGGGTTCGCCCCCGATAAATGGTGTTGACAACGATGCCTCTGATGCCAAAAAGTTGATGAATATTTTGTCTTTTTCTCTCTCTGGTCGATTAATTGATATTGACATCTTTCTCTTTTCTTCTTCTTTCTTCTCACAGCCGGAAGGTGCACAACCCGAACAGTACGAAACTGCGCGAATGATGGAACTCCGCCGAGTGTACCAGCGCGCCATTTCCGTTCCCACGCAATCTCTGGAATCTTTAGTGACTGAATACGAGACTTTTGAAAATTCGTATGATAAAAAGTTTGCGCGAACATTGCTCGCAGAAAGCACCCCGAAAATCTTCGCGTGTAAAACCGCATACAAAGAGCGAGAAACTTTAAACAAGGCACTCTTTGAAGGTTCAGGTTTTGATGTAAAAGTGCACAAGAATGGCATCGCCGTGGGCGATCCTGTGCATACGTCTAAAGCTGCAGATTGCCATTTAGACGCGTTTCGACGATTCATTGCGTGGGAGAAAACGAACCCGCAGAAATTGGAAGCCGTAGGTATTGTTAGCGCCGCGGCTAAAAAAATGGCATCAGATAAACCAGAAGAAGAGCCGCCTCGCGTCCGAGAACGTATCGCCTTAGCGTACGAAAAATGTTTGTTGACGTGCGAGAACTACCCGGAAGTTTGGTTAGAATATTCTCACTGGCACGAAAGTGCAGGGCGTGCCGGAGATGCGGCAGAAATATTGTCTCGAGCGCGAACGGTACTTCCAGGTTCAATCATGCTTTTGCTCGCCGCCGCAGATTTAGAGGAGTCGCAACAAAACTTTGAAGGAATGAAAGCTGTGTACGAATCGTACATGGTGTCGTACGAGGAGAAGCGCAAAGCTGAGAATGCAGCAACGGGAGAAGGTACAATCGTGAAAATGATGGACGATGACACTTCGGTTGTGTACGCCGAATATATTCGCGCATGTCGACGCACAGATTCCCAAGCTTCTTCACGAAAGGCTTTCTTGCGCGCGCGTAAAGCGCCCGGATGCAGTTGGCTCGTTTACGCCGCTGCCGCTTTGGTAGAATGGCGCTACGATGAAGCCGATAAACCGTGCCGAAACGTATTTGAACTCGGTCTAAAGACATACATGCACGCACCCGCGTACGTCTTGACGTACACAAATCACTTAATATCTCTTGGGGACGTTGGAAATACGAGAGTAGTGTTTGAACGCGCATTGAGCGTAGAAAAGCCGGACGTTTCCATTTTTGACGCCTTTGTGAAATTCGAGCACGAGTACGGCTCGTTTGAATCCTTTCGCGCCGCTGAAATTCGGAGAAGCGAGTTTTTAGAACCTGACACTGCTTCTATGAATTCAGGACTTTTCTCGAGGCTGACTGCGGCGAAATTAGTCGCGAACGTTTTTGAACGACATAACTTCATCCCAGATGTCGCGCCTTTGAGAAGCGAAAGTTTATCTCATTACGCGAATCTTGGTGTGTCTTCCATTCAGAAGCACATGGCCATGTCCGTTGCATCGGGTAAAAAAGAAATCTCTCGACAGAAACTACCACCTCCGCCGAAAGCTCCTAAAGGTGCGCCACCTCCTCTCTCAAAAGCCGTTTCCGCCGAAGCGCCATCGGCTTCAGCTCCGGGTGATGCAACACCGATGCTGATGACTGCGCCGCGTGCTGCGCCTCCGTCTATCGGTCTTTCCGCTTTACCTGTCGTGGTAGCACCTGCTCTCCCGGAAACCTTGCGAGAGTTGTTTAATAAACTCCCCGGTCCGGTGGCATTCGCGAAAATGCCGGCACCAAGAGTCGATGCTGTCTTGGATGCTTTGAAAAACTCAGATTTAACCATTGAAGGTAAAGCCGAGTTATTGGCACAAATGCAAGGTAAAGATACTCGAACGCAAAGCATGGGCTCAAAAAGAACGGCGACACAAATGATGACGTCAGATATGATGGCGGGAGGCGAATCTTCGTCGTTCAGAATACCCACAAAGGACGTCTTTCGCGAGCGACAATCGAAGATGCAAAAAGCATCGGCAGAAGAATACCAATAGGAATTTAGCGTCTACTCGATTATTTTAAATGGTGTTTACTCGTATCTGTAGAATTTGCTTATTACATGTGGTTTTCTCTCTTCTCAATCGCTTACTTCCCGCCCTTTCGGGCAGCAGCTATGAGATATTTTTTAAAGGTGCGTAGAGTTACTTCTCGCCGCCGACTTGTTCCATCATGACGTCCAGCGAGTCGCCGTCCTCCATGTCCAACTCTTGCGGCGACTGGTCCTCTCTAACTCTCTCCCCGTCGAACAAGAATCGAACCGACCCGGGTTGGAGAGATTTGCGCTGCAAGAACGCGTCGAAGATCTGTTTTATGAGCACATTGTGCGAAAGAGAAGAAAAAATTTTGGGTGCCGAGATCAGCTCTCGACGACGAGGATTTAAAAACAAAGCGAGAGCGTAATTTCTTTCCTCCACGAGAGAGCGAGCGACGAGAGAGAAAAAATAAAAAAGACGCACCTTCTTGAACTTTGTGCCCGTCCTCACTTTGAAGTGCACCTCGGCGTTGTCCTGCGCGTCGTGTGGTAAATTGCGCGGGGTCAGTCGTGTTCGACGAGAACGTACGTCGTCGCTTCTTCTTCTTCTTCTTCTGTGCGTTTCATTTTTAAAAAGACGACGACGAGAATAAAATGAACAAAAAGCAAAGAGTTCTCTCTCTCTCTCCTTCGCGCGCGAAAAGAAAGATCTCGCGACAAAGAAAGGTACCTGGTCCTTCACTTTCAAGTTGATGTGTTCGCCTTTGTCTTCTTTCTTTTCTTCTTCGTCCGCCATGATGATGATGATGATGCGGTAGTGGTGACGATGTTTCCTTCGTTTTCTTCTCGATCTGACGATTTTTTTTTTCTCAAAACTCTCTCTGTTTTTGTGTGTGTGCTTTCGAGACAGGTGAAAATTAAGAAAAAAGAGGGAAAAAAAATAAGTCCGATCCGATGTCCGACAAAAAAAACAAAAAAAACCTCTCTCTCCTACCCTACTACTCGCTCTCTTTGACGACACAGAAAAAACTCTATATAAAATCTCTTTGTCGGCTCCCCCCTTTTTGAGAAGAAGAAGAAGAAGAAGAGAAGAGAGGAGGAGGAGGAGGCGATGGCGACGACGCCTGGCGGCGGGGCGGCATCGGCGAGAAAGATAGCCCTCGCCGCGGCTCGAATATTCCAAACAGCGCTCAACGACACCAACCTCCCCACCGGTCGCAAACTCTTGAAAAGAGCGCTGATTGGTCCGACGCTCACCTCGTGGTACCCGGAACGAATAAGGAAGCTCGACGCGCTGTTCGAAGATCCGGACGATAGGAGGAGGAAAGTGAAACTGGAACGGATGAAGAGAAGAGGGAAAGGACCTCCGAAGAAAGGGGAAGGGAAGAGGGCGAAGAAGAAGTAGCGCGAGTTTGTAGAGGGAACCCAAAGGAGGGAGATAGCAACAACATTAGGAAAAATTGTATTTTGTATATTCGCGTCGAATCTCTGTTATTCTAAAGTATTACATGTATACATTATTACACGACCTAGCATTATCTACTGTTGGCTATGCACACGACGGGCACTAATCTCATGACGCCCGAGGAAAGTAACAATCGAAGGTTCTTCTGCCCCCGCATTTCTTGGAAATAGAAATACCCAATCAACGCGGCGACGACACTTGGTAACGTACTTATAATGGGAAACGAAATCGACATCGAAAGCGCTCGGTTGGCCACAAACCAAGAGGTTTGAGCGATTCCCCACATGACACCAGAAATAATCGCGGGGAATACCGTTTCTTTTCGAATGTCCTGGTATCTGTCCGTGGATTTACGTACGACGTGGAAATAGTGGAGTGTGAACGCGATTCCCGTAGCTAGAAAAACGCCGGAAAAGTGCGAGAACACGTAATCGAGCGCGTCGTCAGAATGTTTACCGCTCCGATCTAATCTCAATTTTTCCGCTGGGTTAAAGTTCACGCCATAGAGTAACCCAGAGATAACCGAAAGCGTAATCGCAAACGAATGTTTCTCGTTGTTATTCGTAGCGGATGCGTCGTCGTTGTCGTTCAAAAATCCGTTATTCTCCTCTTCTTCATCTCTTCTTCCTGTTCCATTAGTACGAGTACTAGAATTCGCAGTCGGCATCCCATCAATCTTCGACGCGATGTACAACGCTGCCAATGCCAAAACCACTCCGAACGTGTTCAGCTCCGGTATCGAAACTTCTTCTTTCTCGAGGCCGAGGATTCCAAATCTCGCGCTCGCCCATCCCGAGAGCATGCACGCTCCCGACCATATCATCATCCCGAGCGCTATTCCGATAGATTTCACGATCGGAACCACCATGAGGTTCCCGATCGCCCACAGACACCCGCCGAACATCGCTTGTGCTTCGTATTTGGGGAAGGACCGCGCGCATTGCACGACAATTCCGACCGCGAAGACGCCGAGCGTCATGCACAGGGCGAAGAAGACGCCGTCTCCGAGATTGGAGAGGTTTTTCACCGGGACGTAGTTCGCGCCGAAAAACGTGGCCGAGACGAGGCAACAGACGTACCCGAGGAAGACGTCGGCGTTGTCGGTGGTCATGACGTCTGGAACAACAGCGACCCTTTATTATTGCGACGACGCGTACAAACGCCCTCCCTCTCTTTGTTTTTTGTGAGGTCTCTTTCGTTCGTTCGGACACCACAAAAACGACGACCTTTTTTTCCTTTACGACACTTTTGACAAAAAGACAAACCCCCACAGATGGGAAAGTCGTCGTCATCATCGCGCGGCGCAAAGATGAGCGCGTCGTCGTCGTTCGCGGAATCTGTGCGTGCCTCGCTTTTTCGTTTCGCGTTGTTGGTTTTCTCGTCTCGCGTGTCGTCTCTCTCTCGCCTTCCTGTCGAGACGCTTTTTGACGGCGGCTTCTTACATTATCGCGCGATACACAGGACAAAGAGGTGCTCGTGCGGATCGTCAAAGACGCGCAAAGGTCCAAGACGTTGGGCACAGACGGAACGTTCGTGGAATTCGTCGAAAAACACGCGCAGACGGAGAAGTTGAAGCACACGCACGATCCAAACAGGCACGATTGGCAGGTGCTGGTGAAATTCGTGGAAAGCGTGGTCTCGAAGGAGCAGAACGAAGCTGAGAACGAAGCGGGCGAGATCAAAGAGACCGCGAAGGATAACAAGAAGGCGACGATAAAATTCGAAGAGACGATTTCTAGACACATAAGCTGGCAGAAAAAGAACAAGAAGAGACACGAGTGGAAAGCGTGGCATGAGAGCTGCGACAACGACGACGAAAAGTACGGCGAGGAAGGTTCCGAGGAGAACGCGTTGTGGAAATTAGTGAACATGTGCGAAGAAAGTCAGCAATTCGATGAGAATTACAATCGATTTCCATCGCATATGGACAGTTGGCTGAGGACGAGTTATCGACCGGGAAGGTGGTGCGTGGAGAAGAACGTGAAGCCGAGGATGGTGGCGATTGATTGCGAGATGTGTGAGACGACGACGGATAACAAGGCATTGTGTGCCGTGTCTGCAGTGGATGAGGATGGGAATAGATTATTTGACGCGTTGGTGAAACCATCAGATGCAATTGTGGATTATAGGCATGAAATTACTGGATACACGGAGGCGGATTTTAAGGACGTGACGTTGACGTTGGACGAGGCAAGAGAGAAGATTGTGCGGCTGTTGGAAGGACGGCAGTTGGACGACGATGAAAAGGAAGAAGAGAAGGATAAAGGTGTGCACGGGTGCATTCTCGTCGGCCACTCGTTATCGCACGATTTACGCGCGTTGCGGTTGGACCACAGACCAGTTATCGATACGTCTTTGTTGTTCTCGTTCAAAGAACTCCCGAGAGCAACTCCGGCGTTGGCGGATTTATGTAAGATGATATTGGGATACGAGATGCGAGAGAAAGGATCGGCACACGATGCCTTCGCGGACGCTTTGACCGCGATGAAAGTTGTCAAACGTATCGTAGAAAAGAGCATATCGAAGATTGAGTTTGTTTTACCGGCACCGGAACGGTTGCTAGTGTTGTTCGAAGCGAGAAGACAGGCAGCAAAGGATAATCGGAAAAATGGCACCCCTACGCCGAACAAGAAACGAAAAGGTAACTTTGACGAAAGCCACAGGAAGAAGACGAATCGCGTTGCCGGTCGAACGCTCTTTATTCATCGTCTTCCGCGAGGAGTTACAAAAGAAGGCATAGAATCCATCTTTGAGAATGTCATAAAGACGAAATCGGAAAAAGAGGAAGGGCTTCCCGTCATTACAATCGAAACGATTAAAGGAAAATTCGAGATGGAAACCGGCGAGAACGCGCCAGAAACTGAAACGGTGTCCATGTTTGCCTCTTCAGCGAGAGTTGTTGTCCCAGCTTCGAAACACGCTCCAACAACTTCCGCCTACGTTGCGTTCGATTCGGTGAAATCTGCCCGACTCGCTTTTGAACGCCTCAACGGCGCTTTAAGCATTGACGCGCTCGGCCGGCCGCAAAAGAAAGCCAAAATCTCCAAACGTTTCGGATTTGAAAAGTTAATATGCGTTCGCAACGACACGATTACTGAACAAGAGGAAGAAGAAGTAGATGCTATCGTGGAAGAAAAAGAAAAAGCGCCTGCTCCTCTCGTGTTCCCGCCGAGCTCAGCGCAAAAGAAAAAGCCGAGACAACGCAAACCGAAAATGATCTCGCTTCCCGGCGATAAGTAGTACTCGTAGTTCTAAAATTTTTCTTGCAATGGAAAAGCTAATTTCGGTTTCTAACTGTCATTCTCTAAACTTCTATGAAAGGGGGATCCGAAAATAGTTCAAAGAAGCCCACGTTTCTAAGACCCTTTGGTCGCACGGCAATGATTTCAACGCACGGATACTCTGTTGAGGTCCAAAAAAAAGACTCCCTCCACATTTTTCGCTGTTTTCCTTGATCGGCTCTTAGTACCGATTTTTTAGTAGCGGAGTGCCCATATCCCCCCAAGATGTCACACCCAATCAGATAAAGCTTTTTTACACCAGTGTACAATATAAACTGTAGCGCCGCAAAACTCGTTGAACAACTTCCTCCGAATACGAAGTTACCGACGTCTTTTACCAACGGTAAAAGTGGATTCGCGCAGTGCGGCTTCCGCCATCCTTCGTATTGCATCGCATTCGCTTGTTCAGCGTCTTTGTCCGATGGAGAAAAATTTCTCTGTCCAGGAAAGAATCCGAAAAATTTCGCTTCTCTCGGTTTGTAAGCGACCATCGCTGCTCTGTTCGATGCGAAAGACGTATCTCCTGACTTCGATCCTCGATCTTGCAGGAACAAATAATCCAGTGGTTGTATTTTCTCGTTAAATATGGCTGCGTTTACACCAACTGTCACAACTCTTTGTCGCTTGCCGCGCGTGCTGTTGTACAACGCAGGATGCCTCACGCCGTACGCGTCCAGCGTCCGACCCGTGCAAAAGAGTACACCAACATCCCCAATGTGCTTTCCCCTAAACGCCTTCACGTTTCGTTTGTTTGTCCTTGATTGCTGAACTACAACGCACGACTTTCCTTTATTCGTCGGGTTTCGCAAACACACTCTTCTTACTTCTTCTCCTTCTTCTTCTTCTTCAGATAATCTCGCTCTCGACGCCTCGCATCGCTTCTTAAACTCTTCGCGCAGTTTCTTCTTTCTTATCCTTCTCGCCGTCTTCCTCTCCGGGATGCTTTTCTCTCGCTCTCTCGGAAACGATTCGCTTCTTACGACGACATCGTTCTCATCAACTGCTGCGAGAACACTTTGAGCGTTCGCGCGGGAGTCAAAGTTGACGACGAAAAACAGAGCCGCGCACAGAAAGAAACGAAGGGCGACGAATTTTGCGAGCAGAGTCACTCGCATCATCGCGAATGCGGTCGAGAAGCGCGCATAACGGACGAGGCTGTTGGTCTCGGTGATTCGAGTTTTATTATGTCGACTCGTACGAATTGAAACGTCGTATCTTTTCTCCAAACTTTTTTTCTCCATCATCATCATCACTTTAAACCACGCTTCCTTTCTACCCCAAAAGCGATATCATCCCGATCGGAATCACATGCGCGCATTATTCACTCCAAACGCGACGTGCGCACCGTCGACGTCATACGCGAGAACGACGACATCGGGCATTCGTTCTTCCCGCAAACTCGCGAGGAGGAGAAGTGTGAGGACGACGACATTATTTTATGCGTCGATGAGCGACGCTAATCCAAACGCCTCGTCACCTTCATCGAATGGTAGCAAACTCTCGGACGATAGTTTCACCTTGGCGGATGTGGGCGAAGATTCCACGCTGGCAGAAAAGCGGAACGAGTTCCAAGAGGCGATCAGCAAAGCGCAGAGCGCACAACGAGAGAAGAAAATATTCGACGAGAAGAGCGAGAGTTCGACTTGGGAAGTTAAAGATACCAGCACAAATGAACCGGTTGCGAAGCCTTTGACGGATCCGAGTCCGATTAACGTAGATGCGACGGCTATAAAAAAGAAAAAAGAGCTGAAAGACGACGACGAACCGCTACGGATGATTGGCAGCGCGCCAGTGAAGTCTTCCTCGGACGAACCGGCGTATTCCAAAGAGCTCTCAAGGACTGTGAAAGGGTTGGTTCCAGAAGGCGCGTCCGCAGCAACGGTGTTGAGAACGACGAAACGGTTCATGGAAGCGTACGAGGCTGGGTTGTCGCCGGAGGAACAAATTGGGTACGCGCTCGGGGTGCCGACGGATAAGTTGAACGGGACGCAGAAGAAGTACGCGCCATTGGTGGCGGAAAAATTGAAAGAAAATGCCATGCAGTTGAAAGGAGAATTATTAGCAGCGACCAATTTGTACGAGGCTGGGATTCAGGCGTATAGTGTAGGCCAATATCCGAAAGCGTTGAAATTGTTTGAAAACGCGTTGGAGGAAACGAGCGAGACGAGTTTAATGGGTGGAAAAATCCAAATATATAAAGCTTTGACGTTGTATGCACTGCGTCGACTGGAGGAATGCATCGATTTATATACGTTTTTGGAAGGGACGCATCCGGTTGGAAACATTCGTCGACAGGCTGGTGAATTGAAGTACATCGCCGAGGCGCCGAGGTTGGAGTTAGATGAGGACGAGTTTGTAGACGTACCGGCGGGAGTGAAAGATGCCAATACATATCGCGGGTTCGGGAAAGCGGTTGGCAAATCGGGAAAACCAAAAGTGCCGAAAACGTACACCGAAGAGGCGTTAGAGAGAGTGAATTATGCAAAGTACACGCCAAATCGGTTGCAGCTGGTTGGATGGACTGCTGTAGCAGTAGGATTAGCTTTGTACGGCGCGTACGTGATGGATGGGGGTTAATGATGTGTAATATTTATTCTTATTCGTATTTGAGACACTTTTCAGATTACATCAAACGCTCACTCTACCAAAAATATGGACAAAGTCTCGGCACGTGCGCGCCTTCACGCGTCGTTCTTTCTCGCACCGTCTACTAATCCTTCTAATTCACACACACACACGCACACACAATTTATCGTTTTTCACATACATTTTTGTTGTTATTATTATTAATCAATCTCTGGATCGATGATGCCTCCTTCGGCAATCGCATACTGTGCCTCGCTCTCCGGCAAAGTTGGCGAACACGCGATTTTAGCTATTCTGTTCCCTCCTCTTCCTTTCCTCAATGCCAATCTCGTCGTACTCGCGTGCGCCATGATGTTACCGCCGATCGGTTTTTGCGCATTTGCACCGGCAAACATCCCTCCTTCAGGATTCGCGACGACTTGGTTGGAAACGACCACCCCTGTACCGAACTCGCTAGCCAACTTTGCCAAACCCCTCAAAAACTTCCCCAACGCCATTTGCCTGGCGGATAATTCTCCTCTACCTTCGAATTCTGTTCGGAACAAGTTCGTAGCGGAATCCACGAGAATGAGCGAAAAGTGGTCTTCCGCGAGCAACGCCGCCGCCGCTAACAACAACTCTTGTTGATGTTCCGTGTTGTTCGCTTTCGCGTAGGCGATGTTGTCCAAAGCCGCCTCACCATCTATTTTGAACCTTTCCGCGATTTGCATGACACGTTCCGGTCTAAACGTCCCTTCTGTATCGATAAACATCACCTTACCACCACCGCCTCCATTCTCTACTGGAAGCTGTCCAGTCACCGCCAACGTATGCATCAACTGCGTTTTCCCCGTTCTAAACTCCCCGTACAGCTCCGTCATCGCTTCAGACTCGATTCCCCCATGTAATATATCATCAAGCGGCTTCGACCCAGTGGTCACTTTCACCAAACTCCTTCTCTGGTGTGCATAAATCGATGCCGACATAAACGTATCGGCGCACTGTTGTCTCGCAATGCCTTTTAACTTTTCCACTTTCTGTTCGGACAAGCCTTTGATTTGCGTCAACGATTTCCTCGACGCCGACGATAACGTTTCCATCGAACACACACCCGCATTTTTGAGCTTCTCGATGTCGTTCGCGTTTATGCCGTGATTCTATTCGAGAGAAAATAAGGAACAATATCGTCAGTATTCAGGGCACACGACGTTACGAGGAGTAATGATGATCAGATATTTAAACGATATCGGACAGAGAGAGATCAAAAGGGGAAGACGCAGCCGAATTCTTTCTCGCGGGCAAATGTGTGCACCCTCTCTTGGAAGAAAGGTGAATGCTTCTCTGCAATTCTGACCGACGTTTTAAAAATTGAGGTGATGCGTCCCCTCTTTCTCCGCGAAAAGAGAGATCTGCGCGTAATTCTTACCGCCAACTCGTCGATTTTCGCGCAGTGCGCCAGTATCTTTTCTTTCGTGAACACGTCCTGGACCGTTTGTTGTCCCTGTTGGTTGTGTTGGACGTTTTGGTTTCGCTCCATCATCGCGCTCATGATTGCACGCGTTTTTTTTTGCGGGTGGTGGTCCGATGACGACGGAAATAATTCCTTCACGCAGAAAAACACCACCACTCAACGAAAGACCGCCTTAAGGTTTGGTGGTGTTGAATTATTATTATTATTATTATTATTATTCGAAACGGAGAGCGCGTGTTTTCTTCGCCCGTTCTCTCTCTCTCTCTCTCTCGCGCGCGCGATGTGTGACGGTGTTCGCACAAAAGTCTTTTGACGTTCGACGAGAGGACACGATAATTCTCCTTGTTGCTCGTTCTCTTTTTGAATTTTTTTGTTCTCCCTTTTGTTCGTCATTCGTCGTTCGTGTCCAAACCAAAAAAAAAAAAAGAGGGAAAAAAAGAAAAGAAGATGCGCTTTTGACAGTTGTTTTGTACACGTGCAATATAGTATTATTGTCTTCCAACATCGCGAGGAGTGAAGGGGGAATACCTGTACCCCGCCGCCGCTCCACGAGAGATGCGCGCGCGCGCCATCGACTGCGGCGTTCGTCTCTGCCCAAAAAGAGTCGTCGCCGCGAATACTCGTGGACATCGCACCCCCGCGTTCGCGACGACGGGCGCGACGACGAACGAGGAATTCATCTTCCCCGCGTATTCACCCAAACCGTTCTTTACGTTCGAAGTCCTTCACCAATCGAAAATCTCTCTCGCGAGAGTGTGTAAAATAACGACTCCGCATGGGACGATAACGACGCCATCGTTTGTGGCGGTTGGAACGCAAGGTGCGTTGAAAGCGGTACCTCTTTCTGTGTTGGATGACGCAAATATAGATTTGATGTTTGCAAATACCTACCATTTACTTTTGCAACCCGGACACGAACGCATTCGCAACGCGGGAGGGATACACGAGTTTATAGGGAGAAATAGACCAACTATTAGCGATAGCGGCGGGTTTCAAGTGTTTTCGTTAGGTATGGATGCCGACGAATTGGATGAAGAGAGCAAATCTTCTAGGAGTAACAGCGAAAGGAACAACGGTGGCACAGGGACGAAGGAGTTGAAGAGTCGAGGGCGAACGAAACACAAACAACACAGTTTGTTGGAAAGAGTCGAGGAAGATGGCGTGACGTTTCGTTCCTACCGCGACGGAACGACGTTAAAATTGACACCAGAATCGTCCGTGCAAGCGCAAAAGAACATCGGATGCGACATCATACTTCCTTTGGATGAGTTGACGAAATACGATATCAGTTTACGGGAACTTTCAGAGTCGGTAGATCGATCGCACAGATGGGAAGCGCGGAGTTTGCATGAACACTTGAAAAACGTGAAAGAGCAAGCGATGTATGGAATCATTCATGGCGGTGTGGATGAGAGGTTGAGGAAGAAGAGCGTAGAGTATTTGACGAGTTTACCGTTTGATGGGTACGCCATTGGCGGGTCGTTAGGAAAGAATAGGGAGGAATTGAAACAACTTTTAGAGTTTTTGATGCCAATACTTCCGAGAGACAAACCGAACCATCTCCTTGGAATTGGAGATTTGCCATCTATTGCGCACGGGGTGCGTATGGGCATCGATTCGTTCGATAGCGCGTATCCGACTCAAATCGCTCGACACGGAACGCTTTTGTCCGAAAATGGGCCAATAAATTATAGGAAATCAGAATATAGAGATCACTTCGGCAAACCGGGTGAAATATTCGGCGGCGAAGAGTGTCAATGTTTGTTATGTCGGAAACATTCGCTTTCGTACTTAGCACATCTGGACAGAGCGAATGAGCCAATGGCGTGGAGCTTGGCAACGGAGCACAATTTGCATTTCATGGGCCGGACGATGGAAAAGCACAGACGGGCTATAATGAACGACGAGATATGAATTATTTAGCGTTTTGTATTCATAGTTATAGTTACTAGCATGGGCGAAATTAAGTCAACTCAAAGTCAACCGTGAAGGCGCTCCAAAAATTTTGCTCTCTGGAAAATAAATCATGACTCGCGCAGAAGTCGAAAGACACTGCGTAGTGCCCGAGATTCACAACACTGTACAACCGAGCGCGTTGACGTCGACATTATGTCGATGCTATACGCACACGCACACGAGTTCCAACACGAAGCATGCAACAACGTGAGTCTCTTCCGCAAACTTTCAAAAATACTGACTATACAAAAACCTCTCGCTCTGAATATTAAACATACAGATTGACTATTTGCGAAACAACAGTCGCCCATAACGAATCCCTCTACGACATCAACCATGTCGGCATCTCCTCCGAAATCAACGCGCAACTCTCCTCAGTCGACCAGACTCTCGAAGCACTTGGCGATAAATCTCGCTACCTTGGGGAGGGCAACGAAAACACGTTTTACCAAAACCGAAAAAGAATCCATCGCGGGGTCAATGGAAACGAAACCATCAAACTGCGCAATAAAATCAACGAGTCTTTGGCGAATCAGATGGCATTCTTCACTGAATCGACCACGACGTTTCCGTGCTTGAACGGATGGTCGACCAACAGTCAACAATCTTCGCTGCCACCAGAACACATCTTCTCACCAACGAGACCGAAAGACATTTGACGTGACTATTTATTTTTTAGATCTTAAGAAGGAGCATCATTGGTCGCGCAGAAGTGGCTTTGTTGTTATTGTGATTATCGATATCGCCCACAGCTCTGGTCCAATTCATGTATAAGAATAATTCGCTCAGTTTGTGCCCGATGACGTAGAGGTACACGCCAAACATAAACGCAATAGTGGCGCAGAACAAGACGCCAACCTTTCTTTTCTTTTCTCTTTTCGTTCTCGTGTTTTTGTTGAGAGGATGAGGAAGATAGTCGCGCTCCCGTTGATGCCACATCCGCTGGAATTGTTTGTTCAAAGAAGAGGAAGATGACAACGGATGCGGTCGATGCAGTTGCGATCTTAGAGGCGGAGGCGTGTGCGCGTCGTCATCGCTAGCGTTCATTTTTTTTTGTTTTTCTCCAAAACGAGGCGTTTTATAAATGTGGTTTTCATCTCTCTTTTTCTTTATTTACAATTACGGTTTGCTACTGTGATTAATTGATGCGAGGAATAAATAGTCTCACCTTTTCTGCTCTTTGAGCAACGCTAACTGTGCTTTCAATTCCTCCGTAGTCAACTTGGAGATATCCTTCTTGACCAACTCGGCGGTTGGCCTCGTAGGTCTTTCTCTCACCGGTAACAAGTTCGACTTATCCGGAATCTTCGGTACAATTTGTCGCAAATCAATCACATCTCTTATGTAAATGTCACTCTCGACCCAATTTTTAAACGATACTAAAGCTCCAATCGCGGTGGCGACTTCTAACGCCAACACGATCATGGATCGGTATCCCTCCATTTTCTTCATGTTTGCCGCGTCTTTGATGATTTCTTTACGCATGGCAAACTGTTTCTTCGCCGCGCGTTCCCACCCATCTTCGTCCATCGACAACTCCTTCACCACGTTTTTGAAAAATTTGTTGTGATGATCTCCTAACCATTGCTCTGCGGCATCCATTTGTCTCTCTTCTTTTGTCCCGGACGTCGACGTCGTTCTGCTATCGACGCCTTCGTCGCCGTCGTAATCTTCGTAGGAGTAGTCGTCGCCAAAGTCGTCGCTTTGGAATCGAGACACCGGTCTAAAATACCTGTAATCGTCCTCGAAATCATCGTCCTCGTTCTTCGTGCTATCTGTCTCTTCTCCGAAATTTTCTCCTCCTGCGGCGCTAAAAGAAGTCGTTTCCAACTCGTTTCCAGCACCGAATGCATCGCTTCCCCCATCACCATTCTCTCGCATCATCTGCGCCCGTGCCGCTGGACTCGGCATGGACTGCGGTAATTTCATCAACAAAAACCACGCGGATAGACCCGCACACGCGATCAGCGCCAGCAAACCCACGTTCGAGCTCGTCCGTTGCGCGTACGCCTCCGCGGCCTCGGATCGATGATCCCCGTCGTCTTTCTTTTTCAGAATGACGTTCAAATCCGTCTCCATCTCGACCAGTTTCTCTTCTCTCGCTTTCTCTTTCTCCGCCTCGGAGCCGTCGCCGCCGAGTCCAAACATCTCTTCCCTCTCTTTCTCCTCGGCGTTCGTGCTCCTCCAACCGTCGTCGACTTTTGTCGTTGGCTTTGGGAATGTATTTGAACGAAGGAAGAGAGATGAGCTAATAATGATGATGTTGTTGGGAGGACTTTTGGTGGCCGGAGAGATTTTTTGAGTTTTGTCTCTTTCATTCGTCAGCCGTTCGTGGACGGTGGACCCCAAAAAAAAGGAAGAAGAAGACAAAAAAAGAAAGAAAGAAAGAAAAGAATTTTTGTTCGATTTTTTTCGACGAAGACGTTTTTCGTTCGACATTAATTAGTACACGCGCACAGCATCATCATCGTCGTCGTCGTCGTCGTCGCTTTGAGAGGACGTCAAAGTCGTCGTCGCCGCGCGGGGGGCTGGACGACGAAACTCCCGGAAACGCGCGGAACCAACCGCCTTTGGGAGAAAGAGAACCGAGAGAGCGCGAGCGAGACTTTTTTGTGTGATTGTTCTCAAAAAAACAAAGAAGAGAAGAAAGAAAAAACGCATTGTTTTTCGCGATTTGGAATTTTTGATGAGCGGAGAGCGACGAGGCGTGGCGGGCGCGCAGCCGAGAAGAAGCGACGGCGAGACGAATGGTACCTCATCGGCGTCGTCGAACACGTTTCGATGGATCGTAGACATCGAACAGTGGCACCCGATCGAAGAACACGACGGGAGGGAATTTCAATTCTTGTTGAACTTGATTCAACAGGATGAGGAACGCGAGCAGGTTTTGAAGTATTACCATTTCGCAGATAAGAAGAGAGCTTTAATGTCGAGATTAATGACGAGAGCAGCGTGCGCGAAAGCGAGGGAGTGTAAATTTGAGGAGGTTATTATTGGGAGGACGAAGGGGAGGAAACCGTTTTTTCAGAACGTACACGAGGTCGTCGATCAACCGCTGCTGTCGCCATCGACAAACGGCGTTAGTAATAATGATAGTAGTATTAGCAACGACAATATGTCGACAAACGAAGATAGAATCGGCATTGCGAATGCGCCAAACTTTAACTTTAATGTTAGTCACGAAGGGAAATACGTGGTGTTAGTTTCGGAACCATACGCGATATGCGGTGTCGACGTTGCCGCACCGGACCAACTTCGCCTGGGGAATCGGTCAATTTCCACCATCGACGAAATTTTTGAGACGTTTGATACGTCGTTACATCCGAGCGAAAAAGAGCAAATTTTGAAACAAAATGGGTTATCCAGTCAATTATCAAGATTTAGACAGATTTGGTCGTTGAAAGAGGCGTGGTCGAAGTGTATGGGGACTGGTTTAGGAGCGAAATTCGCCTCAGCGGCGTTTACGATTTCGCAAGACATCGAGGCGATAAAAGTCTACAACGATAATGATGATGACAAGGACGAGGAAAACGACGCTGGCTGCGCTTGGGTCGCCACAATCTCCGTTGATGATGTCAACGGAGACAGCCAACCCGACGAAAACTGGAGTTTCTACTTACACCCATTCCCGCCGCTTGAAGATATTTACGACGTCCCCGACGACAAAACGCACTGGATAACTGTCGCAAGAGGTCCGACCAACTGCGTTGTCGACGCGCACGGTGAATTCTGGAAAACCTTAAAAGCGAAAAATATCGAATCGAAAGAAAAAAAAGGCACGTGGAAAAGAGACATTTGGCGAAGAGCGCCAGCGTTCGAGATGTTACAGGTGGAAGATTTAGTCCCAGAGGCGTTGCGGTATCGGTTTCGGTGTTTGGTGAAAGAGGAAGAAAATTGCGGAAAAGTCTTGGTTAGCATCGCGTCGACCTCAATGAAATGAATGTATGTATGATTAGTAGTAATGAGCGCGTGTATCGCACGACATGCATTTTTTTGTAAACGCGTAAAGTCGCACCATAATCTTTGTCTTCTCCGGTTCTCTCTGTCTTTCGTGTGTGTGTGTGTGTGTGTCAAACTTCGCCATTTCCTCATTATTGTGCATCTTGACTTTTCTGAAGCATGTCGCACCACCGCGGTGGTGGAGGCACGAGTGCCCCCCATCTCCACTACGACGGGACGTACGGACCAATATCTCCTTCGACGTCGTCGATTCCCTCACCTCGTCAATGGACGGAGCCTCCATCGCCTCCATCTTCGATCTCCCCTAAAGAGCGTTTGGAAAAGTTGAAAAGACAGAACAAAACGAAGACGCGACACATGTTCCCTCGAATGGAACGGATCGCGCTGATTATTCTTGTCGTTATCTTTTGGACACAACAGATGTACTCGAATTTTACGATGACACCTGGTAAAGGGAGTTTAGAGAAGGAACATCATCACTTAGGGGACAAAAGAGGAGAAAGAGGAGGGGTGTTGACTCGGAAAGGAAAGAAGTCTAATAGCAACGTCGTGCGATTCACAACCAGCGACTTGAATTCCGGGATACACACGGAAACGAGGAGAATAAAGAGAGAGAGTGCTAATAGAAAGGAGAGTTCGAGTTCGATTTCTAAAGAGAAGGGTGCGGGGTTGGCGAGTAGTACTACCTCTACGACGACGCCCGAGGCATCTGCCGTGTCGAGATGGTTCACGAGACAAGCGAGAGAGTTTTGGAAGATGTACGAGAACGACATCGCGATGAATTGCCCAGGAGGGATGGACGAGGAAGAAGGGTGCGCGTTGCCGCAAGAAACATACGTGAATTTTGCGAGATTATCGATTAACGACCAGACGGCGACGCTGAAAAATTTAGGTATGCCCGCTATTCGAGCGAGAGATTTGTTGTTGAACGGCGTGCCGGATGCGGATAAGCAGAGTTTGTTGTTGTTGAGCATAGATACGACGAGGGCGAAGGAGATTATAGAGTACACAGCGACTTTACCGGCGTTAAAGTTGATTAAACGAGGGGTTTCGAGGTCGCCGAGGAAAGTATTGGCGGTGTTGGCGGCGTTGAACGATAAGACGGAAGCGTTGAATCGCATTTTGCCGCATTTTACGCAAGGGAGTAGTAACACAAACAGCGATGCAAAAGAGGATGGCGCGCAACATCCACGTCATTCGCACAAGCAACCGTTTCGACCGTTTCTCTCATGGTTCCCAGACGCGGACATCGCGGAGCTCCTATTGGCGTCTTCGGCTTTGCAAGCTTCCATCGCCGTGGAAACGTTATCGACCAAGAAGCTCGCCAGCGTGTTTGCGAGAATGCTCGCGCCTCCCCAAAAAGAGGTCAACAAGAGCAATAGTGGTTCTCGAGCAGCTGTCAAACGTCATTCTTCTTCTTCTTCAGCAATTGATGCGACTGCGAAAACCATCGCCATGATTCTCGAGGCGTCTCGTCGTAGCCAAGCGGCGAAAATCCTCGCCCGACTCGACCTTGACTCGCAAACTTTACTCTTCTCCAAAATGGACGGGACCATCGTCGAAGCCTTAAAATCCCGCGTTTCGGACATCCCCCCTGAATCAATCGAAGAAGAAGACGAAACTGTCTTCCACGAGGAACAAACGTTCGATTTCGAGCAAATAAACGAGGCCATCCAATACATCGAAAAAGACATCAAAACGTCCGAAGACGCCGCGAAACACGAGAGAGAAAAATTGGGAAAAGCCGGCGCGCTCTGGAGAGGCGTCGGTTGGTAGTCCATCTGTAGTACTTCAAAGCCTTTGAAATAGAACGCGCGCGCGAACTAGAAGATTAGAGACAGATAATCCGCGCGCGCAAATATATCCGCGTTTTTTTATGTACGTTCGTCCCATCGTCTGTCCATTCCGCGTCTCGCCAACTCTCGCACGCGTGCTCACAAAGTCGTGTGCATTTCATTTTTTAATTGTGCACTTTTGCATCGGATCTTGGAGCTTTGCATCCTTTTCCTCGTTTGAGGCGTCGTTCTTTTCTTTCACGAGGAAATAAATAATTCGCCAGACACCAGACGGCGACCGAGAGCTTTCTTTTTTTCTTTCTTTGCACGACAAAAAAAATCCGACCCTTTGAGGCAAAAAAAAACGACAATTTATTCGGTGCATTCCAACAAAACGCATCAAAATCGTCGCAACACACGACGCGCGGTCTTTCTTCCTGTGCATCGCTATTGGAGCGAGAGACGACGACGACGACAGATCGCTCGCCCAAAAAAGTTGCCCCCGTCTTTTTCGCGCGTAGTAGGTCATCGAGAAGCGCTTCTTTTTTAGACGAAAGAAAAGGAAAGTTTTTGAGAGCGACCAATCGTCATCATCATCATCATCCGCTTTGAAATCGGTCCCAGAGAGGAATGGCGGACCAATCTGAATCGTCTTTGAAGCGACAGGAGCAGCAGCAGCCGATGAACTTCGTTCTCGCCACTTTGAAAGGTGCCGAGAAGTCGACGAACAACAACGCGCCAAACGACGCCGGCGGTACGTTTCCCCCTCTTTTTTCGACGCGCAAAACGATTTTTTCAAGTGCGCATCTCGTGTCGTGCGCGTGCCGTGTCGTGTCGTGTCGTGTGTCGCTCCCGCTAATGGATGCCTCGTTTTTTCCCTCCCGCGACAACCGAGAGCGCGCCGAACGAAAACTCACGCATCGCGTCTCCATTCCGTCTCCGATTTACCAACAGACACGCCGCGAAGGCAAGAGAAAGAGCGACGAAGAACGAACGCGTCGTCCACCCCGGCCGGGATGAGTAAATCGCCAGCAGAGAATTCTTCGCTTGACAAGACGAGCGATTTCTCCGCGCTGCCGACGAAGAGCAATGCACTGAGGCCGCTTGTCATCCCGTCGGAGAAAGAGGAAGAGTTCGACCCGAGCTCAGTTTCTCCGCAACTGGCAATGATTAAGAAACTCAGCGCGAAACCGAAGAACAGTCTCGATGGAGAGGAGGACAAGAACGACCCGACAAGTCCTTTGGCATTGTGCAACGACGGCCAGACGAGCGAGTCGCAAAGTTCCGGGCCCACCGATCAAGATTCGGTCAGTTTCCAAGAGAAGTTGGTTTCAGATGGCGGAGTTGATGCGAAATCGACCGGGAAGAAGAACAACAAGAACAACAAAAGTGGTTATGGGAACAACGCGAAGGGACAGAATGAGGTTTTCGTAAAACCTCGACCGATTTGGGTGGCGAGATTGCCAAGGCCTACCTCGGAGAAGTACGACGACCAAAAAGCGCAAAGAGAGAGAGATCAAATGCTGAACGAAAAGATTAAAGGTTTGACCTTAGAAATTGACGCTAAGGTTAAAGAGTCGCAGGAGTTGAAGGTTGAATTGGACGCAAAAAGAGTCGAGTTGAAGAAATCTAGAGAGGAAGTCAAAGTCGCGAATGACTTGGTGAAACCGATTCGCGATCGATGGAATGGGTTGCGTGACGCCGAGAAGAGCTTGAAAGAAAAGTCGCAAATGATGAAAGGGTTGGACAGTTTGGCGAAGCTCGAGGCCAAGTTGGACGATTTGGAGATTAAGATGGAAAACGAGAGTTTGTCGGTTCTGGAGCAGAATAAGATTTTGCGAGAACAGAAAAAGTTGCGAAAAATGCAAACCGAAGTCGAATCGTTAGAAGAGAAGAAGCGCCAAACGACTGGTCCGAATCTTGTTGGCGAAAGTCGCGACGAGTTGAAAGCGCGTTTGAATGCGTGCTCAGAAGCGATTGATGTTTTGAAGACAAGATTAAAGACGATTGCAAATTCTCACGACGAGACGTTCGAGCAAATGAAGATTGTTTCAGAAACAATCACATCTTTAAAAGAGAAGCGTTCAAAGTTTATGAAGGAGAGAAGCTCAAAATACAACGAGTTAGCCAGTGTCAGGAAGGAAATCCAAGCCTTCGCCAAGTTCAAATCGCTAACCAGAGATGTGCAAGCTTCGATCAACTCGAAAGACATTGACCTAGTTTCGGAAGCGAGAATGAAGTGTGAAGACCACAACGATAAGTTGATTGCTCAAATGATTGAGAGCGAAACGTACCGCGAATGGTATATGGTTGAAAATAAACGAGAGCAATCGGCCGCGAGAGAGCGCAAGATGGAAGCACAAGCGGTGAAGGATGCAGAGAGATTGGCAAAAATTGAAGAAAAGCTGAAGAAATCAAATGCGAAGAGAGAGAAGAAGAGGCAAGAAGAAGAAGAAGAAGAAGAAGAAGAAGAAGAAGTTGTTCCAGCGGCGATTCCGAACGCAGAAAAGCCAGCATCGTCATCATCAGTCACCGAGAATGTCGTTGCGACGAAGAAAAAACGTAACGAGAAACAGAAGAAAAAAGGTGTGAAAAAATCACCATCGGCGGCACCATCGACGGTCGATGGTGTGCACAAAAGCGAAGAGAAAGAAAAAGTGCCGAAAATCGCGGAAGTTCCCGAACACATTCTCGAGATTTTGAGCACAAAAGGTGACATCAATGACAACGCGAGTGACGCTTCGTTGTCTCCGCGGTCTCAGGCGCGCGAGAAATCACTCGAAGGTGTGCAATTAAAAGCACGAAAGCAACAATTAAAGCAAGAAAGATTGAAGGCGAGCGTGCAGAAAGCCGAGAAGAATTCTAAATCCATGAAAACTATCAACGAAGATTTGGCCGCCGCGAGTGCAGCTACGCAAGCAGCAAAACTGCAAATGGAGTTGGAGCTCAAATGCAAGAAGCTTGAAGAGCAACAACGATCATTATCGTCCTCGAAGGAGGTTCAAATCGATAAAAAAGTCGTAAAAGTCGCCGCCAAAGCCGCGAAACGCGCGGCATTGATGAAGGAAATGAAGAAAGTACGACGACATAAGGTCAAGAAGATACTTCTTGCCTTCTTTTTGTGTATTGCTGTAGCTTTGCTCATGTATTCGCATGTCACGACGAAACCAGAACCGAAAGTGATAAACTTGAACTCTTGGCATCAGCAGCATCAGGAGCAGCAACAACAGCCAGAGGTGCAATACCAGTTCGAAGAAGAAGAACCAGATGGGGAACAGCTGTTCAATTCTGAACTATAATACTTAAAACTAATACTTCCATAGCAAAAATGTGTGTATCTAGCTAAATCTTACAACTTGCACGTGCATTGCGTTCTGCCTTAACAGAGGTTGGCGAACAGAATATCCTGCGTCCTATTGATTTCGTTGCTCCATTTATCAAGCGCATCGTACTCGCTTTCCTCGCTTTTCTTTTGAAGCTCTTTTCCTCCTTGACTTTGTCCAACCAACGCTTCCTCTTGCTGTTCCTTCTCCTGTTCACTCGCATCCACAATGCTCTCTCGGTTAATCTCCAACATCCCAGTTACTTGATTAATCTTTGCGTCTAAGACGTCGTCTAATACTAAATTCACGAGCAACGACTCTAACTCCTTCTCAGGAATGTTCAACTCTTCACTTAGATGTGGCAACTTTACTTTTGAGTACGGCCGGACTGTTTTCAACAAAACTTGCGTTCGAACATTATCCAACAACGCTTGAATGTGCTCGGCGACAAACGCGTCTTCGCTAATGCTCTTCTTGTGCTTCTCTAACAGCGATTCAAACGACGCAATGTCGTTCGCTTGGTACGCTTGGACTAAATCCGTCATCGCTTTCACTTCCTCGTTCGTTTGAAACGATTTTGCCTCTTGAGACCCGAACGGATCTACGTCTGATTGCATCAACATGTTCGCTAACACGAGATACTTTAAACACACCACCCGTCTCGGTAGCCCGGCTTCGTCATAACTCTTAAACGCCTCGAAAAAGTCCGTCGCCGCGTCTCCAAAATTCCTCTCAGCAATGTGCATCTTCCCACCGCACTCGCGAATGATACCTAAAATTCTAGGGTGCGGAATCGCGCTCTTAATTGCCAAACTCTCGCGGTACAACTCTTTCAACTTTTTTGTATTCTTTTGCTCCGTGTACATTTGAATCTCCATCGCATACAGCTCCAACAATTGCGTCCCTTTACTCGCCGCGTAATTCCCATTCTCGTCTTCGCACGATTGCTTCAACTCTTTCAACGTCTTTCCCATTGCCGCAAAGTTCTGCCACTTCAGCCATAATTTGCACAACTTGAGTTGAATCTTAAACCACAACCGTTCGTTCACCTCTCTTGTCGTCGTTTTCAGAGTCTTCTCGTAAAACCGTTCCAGCAAATCTCGATCTTCCATTTGGTTCATAGTTTCCAACAAAGAGTTCAAAACCTTCTCCGATTTATTCTTCGTCACCGCTTTCGAGTCCACGTAGGTTAAGAGTTTCCCCAAACTCTCAATCGCGAGCGAGACGTTCTCGTTCTTCCTATTCTTCTTCTCGTCGACGGAAGAGGAAGACGAATCCGTGGCGCACTTTTTCAACCGCAATTTCACCACCTGTTTCATGGCTTTAAACCCCCACTCGCCGGGTGCGCCGCTCTCGTCTTCCATCACCACGACCGTGCCAAAAGCCTCGATCGCTTTCTCGAAGTCCTCCGGGTTTTCGAGCAATCCTGTTCCAGGGAATCGCGCGCGCGCACGCACACAAAAGAGGGAGAGAAAGAGAGGTTCGTTAGGACAAAAAAACGACGAAACTCCCTTCTAAAAACGAAGAATTCGTTAAATAACGATCGTTCAATCACGAAAAGAAGAGAACGCCCACCTTTCGCGTTGTAATACTGGTTCTCCACGTCCACCTGCTCCTCATCTTGGTCCTCGTCCGAGTATTCGAACCCGTAGTCTTCGTCCATGTCGCTCATGATGATGATTCTATTATGCGATGTCGATTTTTTGACGACTTAAAGTGAAGAAATTTTTGATCGATTTATAACCGACTTTTGGTGTAAACACGACGAAAAATGTGAGAGCTACTTACTATACGTGAACCAAATAAAACTACACGCCTTCTTCTATCACATCAATCGACTGATATCCCGCCCAAATATTCGCGTTCGCAACATATCAAACCCAACTTTGAAGCTGTTCCCTACGCTCACTTGACTGACCGTTTCAAAACTTTTCCAAAACAAACCAGCCGCGATGCCTTTCAAAATAGTCACGCCTGGAATATCCGCCACCGCGGCGTCTTTCCCGATATACGCCAACGAACCTCGATGCGTGTACACAAACTCCGTGTCTGGGTCGTCCAAAACCTCGTAACTCCTAGTTTCCGCAGCTTTATTGAACCGATCCGCTAAATAATACCCTTCCTGTTTCGCCACCTGCGCCGTTGCCGGGTACGCTTTCGGCTCCAACGTGACACAATCTCCAATCCCATAGATCGTCCCGTTCGATCCTTTCACTCGCATGGCTTTATCCGCTAACAACGTTCTTCGGCTCGGCTGCGACCCTTCTGGTAATGAATCCATCACTTTCTCGCACACTGGGTTCATTTTAATCCCAGAACACCATACTGCCATCCCAAATGGTAGTTCTTTCTCCTCTCCTGTGTTCTTATCCGCCACCGTCAAGACGCACTGCCTCACCTCTTTTACTTGCGTGTTTAAAATACAATTAATATTCGCCTTTTGGAAAAAATCTGTGGCGTAATTTTGAATGTCCCTATCGTACGTCGATAACAAACGATCTTGTAAATCAACAATATTAATAGACACGTGTTTCAAAAGCCGTCTTGGAAACGTCTTGGCGACGTCGTTATACACTAAATCGTACAATTCCGCGGCTAACTCAACTCCGGTCGGTCCAGCACCAATAACCACAAACCTCAACAAATCCTTGATCTGTCTAACCGACATCCCAGGTAACGCCGCTCTCTCAAACCTCGCGTTCACTTGGCTCCGGAACTGCGCTGCGTGTGCCACCTCTTTAAAAAACAAACAATGCTGCTCCACTCCAGGCACGCCAAACGTGTTCGGAATCGCCCCAACGGCGACCACTAAATAATCGTAGTTGATTTGAAAATGTTGCGATTTGTGTTTCCCACTTTCACCGCTGACTCCACCGACGTTAGGCAACCACTTCGTCGCCGTCGCGCTCGTTAAATATCTATTCGTGAACGACACCGTCTTCTTCTGCGCGTCCACGTCGGTCGCAGCTGCTTCGTAGTATTTAAACCCTTTCTCCGCGATCGGTCTCCGAATGCTCTCCACGATCGATCTCGTCTCAATCGCTCCAGTTGCTACTCCAGGTAACAATGGCGTGTATAAAAAATAATTCCTCGGCGACACGACGACGACGTTGAACATATCCGTGGTTCTTTTTTTGTCCAACGCTTTTATGAAACTAATCGCGCCCCATCCAGAGCCTAAGACGACGATGGTTTTCTTCTTCGGGTCGATTGCGCACGATTCAATCGACGACGTCGGTTCTGGTGCCGATAGTTTTCGTTCCAAAACTTTTTCCAATCGCTCGTTCCAGTGCGAGTCTTCTTTTCGCGCTCGGGAAGACGACGAGAAATTTTGCGTCCTTGTCGAGGAGACACGTCGGGGGGTCGCTGGCGTCCCGATGTGTGCATCGTTTATCCAAAAGACAACACCACGCCCAAACGCTCTCTCCGCGGTCATCTTCGACGCTCGCCGAAAGGAGGGAAAGAAGGACATGACGGCGGAGTGCAGACCCTTTTTTTTGGAATGCCTTCCCCGGAATCTTCCCGTCTACGGAGGCAAAAGAACGTGGACACGCGTTTGTATCTGTGGCGCTTTTTCTCCCTATTTTCTCCCTATTTTTTTTGAAATCTGAGCACCGAAAACGCCGGAAAATTAGAAAAAGAAAGAAAGAGTTGTGGTGGACGTAAATACGTTTTGATCTACTACTACGTCTACGCACGCTCATGAATTAAAACTATCCTCTCTCTCTCACTCTCTTTATCTCTATTCTTATTCTCTGCTGACTTCCATGACAATCTCTCCAAATTTCTGGAGCAACTCTTTACACTTTACCCGAGCAAATTCGTGGGAGAGCGCGTAAGAATACGCTAAACCGACGACGACGGGGATGCGCAAACCTCGGCCGCCGGAGCCGACCAAAAGGAAGAGTATGGATGGACCCACTCGTTCAGCGTGGTTCCGGAAGTCTCGTTGGAATCGAGTGATATTGTGGTACAGGAAGAAGGTGATGCCCAACGTGAAAATCCCGCCCACGAGCACGTCTAAGCGGTCTGGGAGTGAAGGAAAGACTTGGATCAGTCTAGACCAGTTGAAGATTTTCCCCAAGCCTCTTGCCGGGAAGAGTTGATTTTGGAATGCGACGAGCCGTAAACGTTCCGGGCGCCACGGGGGAAACCATAACACCGCGCGATAAAATATATTCTCCACGTAGAGGTATTGACCTTTGTGACTAATCCAGGCGTCGAGGGAGGTTTTGGGGAGCAAGCGGTTGCCAATAAAGGTTAAGATTTGAACCAGCGCGAAGGATATCATTCGTAACACCACACCAATCGTCAACGCGAGAGCGAAGGTTGCGAGCACGGCAAATATATTTGGTAACTCCTCTCGTTCAAGCCATTTCGCGTATTCTGTTCGCTCCAAGTTGTAATCGTATCCACACTGATCACATGTGAAGTACGAGCGCGGATTGGAAGACAGCGTTCGCCATCGATCCAAGCATTTTCTGTGGACGAGACCGACGCTACCTTTGCACATGCACGGAGAAAATAATTTACCTAACTCGCTATTTTCATCGTTGACGTCTGACATACATATTCTACACTGCGGTGGTTCGTCTACCTCCTCGACCGATCGTTCTGGCAGATTCGGAGCGCGTTCGTGGTCTCTTCTCTCCTTCTCGCTCCGTCCTCTATTCGCAACGTTCTGAATACCAATACGAATGCGTCGTCGTAAATACCCGAGTCTATCCGTCGCCGTCGCCTGCAACGCTCGTGCACCGGGAGGTTGATCCATCACATCGTCTACTTGTCGTTGTCTTCTTTGTTCGAGTTCAAAGCGGCGTATCCTCGCTTCGCGTTCTAGAGCTCGCAAGCGATCCCTTTCCGTCAACACGATGTTGTTATTGTTCATTGTTTTCGTCTTTTTCTTTAAACGACAAACTTATAACTCCCGCTCTTACTTTTCTTCTTCTTGCCATCTACCGCTTCAAACTTCAACTCCTCCACCGCGATACCGCTCGCCTTCAAGTTGGCTTTCGTTTCCATAGAATCCGATATGTCTTTTATTTTCCCGGCAATGTCTTCGACTTTTAACGCGTGACAGTTAAACTGCTCTTTCGCGCCGTTTTCAAACTCAATCGCCACGACTGGTGGCATGTCGTCCGTTCTGATTTTATGGGACACGTCGCACTCTGGGTTCGACTTCCGCGCTCGCGGTGAATAAATGCGGTTTAAGAATTCTCTGACGGCCGTCGCGCGATGATCCTTCGGGTTGAACTGCACTTGGATTTTTTTCAGATGCCGCAACGGCATTGAGCTCGGTGGGTGGTGGGAATCTGCGTGTGGGCGGTTCGTCGCGCTTCGACCCCAAAAGCGTCGTCGTCGTCGTCCCCGTGCTCGAAGAAAACGTGTGTTCGTCGTCTCGTCAGACAAGGACAGAAAAGGGATCTTTTTACATTCCTATGTTTAGGGTCTTGAAATGAGCAAAGTTTGATGACCAAAAAAAGAAAAAGAAAAAGTACAGAGTAACGGAAATAAATGGAAGACACTTTATATAATAATAAATACTCCTTGTATTATTAAAGACGAATCGATACGGATACTCCCACCAAAAAGCGTAAAGATGACCGCGACGACGCCGCTTCCAACCTCCCTGAAACTCGAGTACTTCGACATCCAAGGTCCCGCGGAGAAGATCCGTCTGGCGTTATCGATCGGGAAAGTGCCTTTCGAGGACCGACGGATCAAGTTCGACGAGTGGCAACAGTTGAAAGCGACCATGCCGTTCGGGAAAGTGCCGGTGTTGACCATCGATGGGGAAGACACGAGGGTGACTCAATCGGACGCGTTGTTGAGGTACGCGGGGAGATTGGCGAATGCAAACGGGGTGGAGTTGTATCCGCAAGGTGGGATGGCGCAATTGAGGACGGACGAGATGGTTTCTTTCGTGGATGAGATGGCAAACTCTTGGGCGCCGCGACTCTACGTCGGGATGTCTCCGAAAAATTTCGGGTATCCCGAGGATGATTCTTGGAAAGGCTCGGAGGAGCATAAAAAAGCGACCGAGCTTGCGCGAACGAGGTGGATTAATGACGATTTTCCAGTATATTTAGGGCACATCAAGAAACAGTTAGCGAAGAACGGCGGGAAATTTTTGTGCGGCGATCAAGTAACCATCGCGGATTGCTATCTGGTACCAATGTTAAATCGTTTGGCGAGTGGTGGTATTGATTATGTGGAAAAAGAGTGCGTGGTAAAGCACGGAGGGGATGAAATTACGGCCTACGTTGACAGATTCATGAGTATTGAGGAGGTGAAGAAGTGGTACGCACCGAAAGATGTCTGAATGGCTTCTCCCTGGTATGATGGTAAATACATAAATCATGATAACAAATGACAAAACACAAATATAGATGATAAGTGTTGATACAGGAAATAGTACTATCAGCAATATCGTTCTTCTCTCTACTAACTAAGCCGCAGCCTTCCCGGCTACCGCTGGCGACCGCGGCAATGGAATTTCATCTTTTTCTTCTTCCTTCATAGCGTCTTCTTCAAACGACAGTTCCATGGAAGGCAAATCGGCTTCCGAATGATCGTTCAAGTTTCTCAATTCTCCCGGAGCCAACGCTAACGGAGTTAACGTGGCACTCAAAGCTCCACTCAAAGCTCCAGTACCTCTTCTCTTGTTGCTAGTGTTGTTTTTAGTATTATTGGTCGCTTCCTTTGACGTCGTTTTTGATTTCTTCTTCTTCTTCTTCTTCCTTTGCTTGTTTTCCCCGCTTGTGTTATCCGAGACTGCCTCCGATCTAGTATTATTGTCGTTATTATTATGATTCACGTTCTCATCGTTGCTCATCGTGTTCCTGTCGTCTTTTTCTTCCTCCTTTTCGACCTCGGTTGGAATAATCCCAATAGTTTGCGCGTAAGTGCATATTTCCTCGTTAAACGCCTCGATCCTTTCTTTCATCTTCAGTCGCTTATAATACTCCTTAAAGAACTCTTCGTTTTCCTTCTCCAACTTATCCCAAATAACCGACGATATGACCTCATCGATTCCGCATTTCTTCTCTAAAATCTCCATCACTTCCTCTTTCGTCGCGTAAAACGTCAGGCACCGCTCAATGAGCGATTGCACGATGACGATTTCTCGAGTCCCAAATTTTCGAGCCATTTGTTTCCTTTTCCGCAAGTCTCTTCGATTTTTAGACATCATCTGCGACGCGGTCGGTTGTTGCAGCATCTGAAGATTATGTTGGTGTTGGTGTTGTTGCTGTTGCGGATGCTCCTGGTACGAGGAGACCGCGCTTCGGACCGTTTCCGAGGAGAATGTCTTCATGCGGCGCGCACTAATCTTTCGACGTCACGCTCTCTCTCGAATTTCTCGGGAAATCCGTCTCTTCCAATCTCTCTCTTCGGATTCAAAGCGCGCGATGCACGGACCGCCTCTTTTTTTCGCGCTCACCGCGGACGATCGCGCCTTCCCTCTCGTTCTCTGTCTCTAGAAAAAGGCGACGGATGGTACCGCGCGGTCGGTGTGCGCGCAGCTCCTCGGGTTTGGGATGACGACGATGATGACGATATACAGACGGGTCTTAAAATATCTTTATTTTTATCCTTTTTTTCCTTTTCAGATCTAGAACCCTAAACACACAGTTTGAGTCTTTGAGGGATGGTTTTCTTCTTGGGAAGTTGGAAACGCGCATCATCGACGCGACAGAACGTCAAAGCAACGACGACGACGACGACGACGACGACGACCACCACGAACCGGCGGCCACAATGGGCGAGGAGGCGCCGGGGGGTGGGAAGGGGAGAGTCGCGGGGGGCGCGAAGAGGAGCAAGAAGAAAATAGGAACACAGAAGGGGACGACGGCGACGACGCCTCCTCCTCCGCCTCCTCCGCATCGTCGTCGACGAGAAAAAGAAGTGGAAGTGAAGAAGGAGGAGGAAGATGAGGAAGACGCGTTGGGAGGACCGGTGTCGAAACGGACGACGAGACGAACGGCGTCGACGGAGAACGTGGAAGCGATGAACGCGTCTGCGGTTCAAGGAGGAGGAGGAGGAGGAGCGGGGAGGAATAAAAAGAAGGCGTCGCCGCCATCGCCGGAAATTGTGGAACCAAAAGAAGAGGAAGTGACAGAAGAAGAAGAAGAAGGAGAAGAAGGGGAAGAGGAAGACATGGAAATAGACGATGAAGAAGACGCGCAAAGAGGAGTTCGAAAAATCGACGCCGATGAAAAATATGAGGCCGATTGGACGGACAAGAAGCAGTATTTTCCCATAGACTTGGCAGTATTTGACGCGCGCAGAAGGACCGAGGAAATAAGTTTGAACGACGTTGAGAAGGAGAAAGAGAGCGACGTGAACGAAAGCAAGGAAGAAAACAAGGAAGAAAACAAGGTTTTAAAACAACGTGGGAGATCAATCGCGCAAATGTTAGAAGATATGAGGGCATCTAGAGGAGAGAAGTTAGTCGCGTGGCAGTTGCCACCAGATTTACCGTTGGCAAACAAAAGAAACGGTAGTAATAGAAATTCCACAGCGAGAAGAAATAATAACACCAATAGAAGAGGGTCGAAGAGAATGGATGCGGAAAGAGTAGGAGTAGGCAATGCTACGAACAATAGCGACAGGAGCAAGAAACGTAAGAAACTTCTCGAAGCTGCCGATTTGAGGGCGGGACAACTCGGAGAGATTGAAGTTTACGCGGATGGCACAGCTAAACTCGTCATAGGTGAGTGTAGGTTTGATTTAGAAAACGGCGTGTCGTATAGACACCACGAACAGTTCGTAGTCATAGATGAAAAGAAGAAAAAATGCGCGTTTATAGGGGACATCGTTGGTCGAGTCGTGGCGACGCCAGATGTGGACCAATTAATAGAGCAAAGCTTAAAGGATGACAGTGGCGACGATGACGACGACGACGACGACGATAGCGAGGTAGATATTGCCATCCGAAATGGTTATAATGACTGATGGTGATGATTTCTAGATGTTTGTTTGTGTAGTAGAAATATTTACGCATAATAAATGTATCATCGTACGAACAATCGTAATAACAAGATTTAACGAGCTGGAGCCTTCATGTCCGCGTATACGCTCGCCCTCGCCGCGTCGCAGAACACCCCGACGTTTCCTTCCGGCGTGCCTTGCACCACCCCGTGTCCGACGTTCAAAATGTGCTTCGAATTCCCGGCATCTCTCACGTTGTTCGCGACTTCTTTTCGAATTCTCTCTTCCGAGGCGAACAAGTACATCGGGTCCATGTTGCCTTGCAAAATTCGATCCGGCATAATCGATCGCGCCTCTGCCATGTCCGTCTCCCAATCTAATCCAATGACATCCGCCGTAGACCGCTTAATCTCGTGTAACTTCCCATGCCCCCCGTTCGCGTGGAAAATCAAAGGCGTGTCCGGATATTTCGCTCTGACGATTTCCATCACGCGTTCGTTGTACGGATGAGAAAACTCCGCAAACTGTTGCGGTGACAAATGGTGCGCCCACGAATCGAACAACTGTACAACCTGAGCGCCGCAATCGATTTGATGACACACGTATGCACCCAAGGCTTCGGCTAAATGCGCCAAAAATGCGTGTAAAATTTCCGGATTCTTCGTCATCATTTGCTTCGTCACGACCAAGTGCCTGTCAGACTTCCCTTCAATTGCGTACGCTGCCAACGTCCACGGTGCACCAATAAACCCAAGCATTGTACTTTGTCCTTCAATTTCTTTCCTCAAAGTGCTCAAAATTGGACGAATAAACGGCAAACTCGCGTCCGGATCGTCCAACGTCTTTAACTTTTTCACGTCCTCCATCGACCGCACTGGTTCCACAACCGGTCCTTTCCCTCTGACGACATCAAACTCGACACCAAGCGCTGGCAAGGGCGTTAAAATATCCGAAAACATAATCACCCCGTCCGGTTTAAACGCTCTCCAAGGTTGCATGGACAACTCGATGGCAATTTCCGGTGTCTCTGAGCGGTGTCTAAAAGGATACTTTTCGGAGTAGGCTCTGAATTCAGCCATGTATCGTCCAGCTTGCCTCATCAACCACACCGGTGGGCGTTCGACTTCTTCTCCTCGAGCCGCTCTCAATAAAATCGGATCCTTATTCTCCGAAGCCATGACCACATGCCGTTGTCTTCGTCTCCCGCTTCTCTCGTTACTCGTCGTCGTCTTTTTACCGTTCGCGGTCTTTAATCGCGTTCCCGCGATGGACGACGCTCCGTGCGCGAGCGCGCTCGTCGTCGCAGACATATCTCGGGCGCTTTATTCCGCGTCTCGTTCGAGCAAAAAGTTAATGCGTCTCCCTCTTTCTCGCTCAAAAAAAGCGTGCAGAGCGTTCTCTCGTTCCGACGGGCGGAAGACAAAAGAGAAAAGATGATGGATGTAAATGATGGTGATGTTTTGGATATCTCTCTCGGCCTTATCAAAGAAAGGAGGAGATTTTTTTTGTTCTATTTAGGGTTTTGTTTCTTCGGGAATTTTTTCTCCTTTTTTTGAGCGCATTTTTTTTCTCGAACATTTCTTTCTTTCTTTCTTTCTTTCTTTCATTCATTCCGTGTGTGCGTGCGCGTGCGTGCGCGCTTTGTGTGATTTCGCTCCGGCTCGAGAGACGAGCGGAGCGCGAACACGACTTTAAAGGCGTATTGTTTTCTCGAATCCTTTGTATTCGTCACCGAGAAGCAGCGCAAAAGCAGCCGCGCGGAGATTTTTGTTTCTCAAAGTCGATTGGAAAGAGATTCAATCGCGACGAGCGACTCGGGGACGACGATGGACAACGTGTACGCGTTGAGCGAACGCGCGGTGCGCGTTCTGGAGGATAATGGGATCACGGCGAAAACTATGATCCGATTCGCGCGTCTAGGTTTGTACGTTCAGATAGTTTTGGCCATGTGGGGGTCGTTGTCGTTCACGTACGGTATCATTCACTCGTCCGCGCTTGCGACTGCGTTGTATGGTATTGTTGCGTTAGAGTTGAAGACGCCGAGACTTTTGAAAATTTACGCCGCGGTTTTGATGGCGATGACGATTACGGATTTCTTGTGGTTGTTGAATTTTACCGGCTCTATTTGGGGCGGACGAACTGGAGTGAAGGATCAGTATTACGACACTCTGTCGTACGCGAGTTTGAACTGGACGACGCTCTTCCCGGAGTTTCTCGCGTTTTTGGTTCGGGCTGTGACCATGTGTTTGTGGGGGATGTTATGGATGAAAGGATCGTTGAATGATTTAGAAGGGGAATGTTTGGATCCAGATAGCGAAGGATTGATGATGGGTTCCGGTGGGAACTCGTCGTCGACATATGTGCCGGGGAGAGAATATCAAGACGATTTTTCTCACGTGCAACCAGATGGTGCCGTTCCAGAAGGGAGGATTAGAGGGCAAGGAAGTAGTAAGAAGAAAGGCGGGTCCTCGGATGACTTTTCCCTAGGTGGCGGTGGCTATCAGCAATCGGAGGTGTAACATACTATGCACATACTGTAACATGCTATGAAAAAATTCCTATTCTTATTTAATTATTTTATCTACCTTTATCGAATGTTCTAACTTGACTCTTCTCAATCGTTTCGTAACCACTTGCACTAACTCTGGTTCTTTCAAAAACGCTCTCTGAATGGCGTGTTCGCCGCTCTCTTCCCACTCGTCGCATTCGTTTCGTTCGAACAACACTAAGTTATCTATGCTCGACGGTTTCGTCACGTCCCAGCGACAAAACTCGAGGTTGTTCAACGCCTTCCACGGTGTCGTCGCCAAATCATCGCCAGATTTTGCTAATGCGCGAGCATCGCGACGTTGCCACACATCTTTCATTAAATATGCAATATCATTAATATCTATGTCCAACGCACACTTCCCCGAGCCTCTGTTTTCCTCTCGATCTTTTAATCGATCGAGTTGCATCTGGTAGGCGACAATTTTCGTATCCACGTCGTTGCCTTCGTCCGGTGAAAGTTCGACAGTTTTCGAGAGTTTACATAAAATAAACGACGCTAATGCGCACCCGAACATCGCTGGAACGGTGCCTAAAACCGGTATTGTCCTCACGCGAAAGTTTGGAACGACTTGATAATCGCGAAGCGTTTCGCCTTCTTTCAAATCGACTTCGGTGACCAACTCTCGAACTTGCTTCTCCACAGAAACGAGGCAATCCACGCCGTGACTGATGCCGTATTTTTTACGCAAATTATACTTAATCGCTCGCATTAACGGGTCAAAATTCGCGTTCGAAATGTCACACAGTTTCAATCGCGTCGGATCGCACTTCGACCCGGCGCCTCCAGAGGATACCACTGGTATCTTCCTTCGCACGCACGCCTCTAACAAATCCACTTTCGTGTCGCAGTTATCGATGCAATCGACCACGTACGATGGCGACATTTTTTCACACTCTTTACTACTATTCTTCCACGCACCTAATACCATCTCTTCATTCTTTTTCTCGCACATGGCGTTGCACACCTCAATCTCCGCCTCCGGGAAAATCTTCGCAAAGTGCTTTCTCAACACATCCGCTTTCGGCTTCCCGACGTCCTCTCTCGTTGCCACTGCGTGTCTATTCAACGAGCTCAACGACACTTGGTCAAAATCCACAACGCGTAATTTGCGGACGCCTGAGCGTAAAAGCATGCTCGCGCAGTGCGAACCAACACCACCTAAACCGACGACGACCACGAACGCATCCGCTATGGTTTCTTGACCAGTTTGGCCGAAAAACTGCACGTTTCTCGTAAAATGTTCGCGAACGATATCGTCGGTTGCGTATAAAGTTTTCGAGGAAGATGATGATAAAGAGGAAGAGGTCGTTCGATGCTCGTGCTCGTAAGCTTCTTCTTCTTCTTCTTCTTCTTCTTCTTCTTCTTCGTCGTCGTCGTCTATCGCGTGCGCTCTTTCTCCTCTCTTCTTCTTCTTCTTCTTCTTCTTCTTCTTCTTCTTCTTCTT
>MDTG01233080.1_pt1 | contig 39396 bp, 51 predicted proteins | sample 811421 | NCBI WGS metagenome assembly MDTG01 (sample SAMN05326645, study PRJNA326480) | marine metagenome | isolation source: seawater | place: Pacific Ocean: South East | collected 2011 | reverse complement strand
TTGCTTTAAAGAAAAACACAGATGTAGATAAGCCAAGAAATCTCGCAAAATCAGTCACAGTGGAGTAGTTAACTCTGAACAGGGTAGATAATTTAAAATTGATTAGAGTTGGTTTTTACTCTTGTTCTCTTGAATCTTTCTTTGAGCATCTTCTCTACCTTTTTTAATTTCATTCATCCAGTTTTCTTGAACGACTTCAACCAAACTTGCGAAACCATCATCAGCACCAAGAACACACCTCGCACGCCATTGGGGTTGTGCATATATATCAAGTTTACCATGCTCTCTACTATCGACATTCTTATGTAATTTTAATTCCTGTCTATGAAGAATTTCAGTAGCACAGTGATTTTTATCATCAGCATCCCAACCGCTCATACCCTTGCACTGTAGGACTGCTTCTGCTTTCTCATAATTATTTTTATAACTAATTGTTTTAACATTTTTATCAAATTCAAAAATTAAATTATTAGGATTTGGGGAGTAATCTTTGTATGTACCGATTTTTTGCGTGACGACTCCACCTAGAAGATATTCTCTTACAGATCGGTAGGGTTCTTTCATTTTATAGTGGTAACCATACTCAAATTTTACAACTTGTTTAGAATCTATAAATCCATATACAAACCGTTTATTTATAAAACCTTCATACCCACGTTCATCTAAATTGTCGCAAACAATAGTCTTGCCAGTTAAGTCAGTTTCAGCAATACTTGTTTGTATAGTAATCAAAGAAATGAATATAAATAATAATAATCTCATAATTTATGGTATCTTTTTAAAAAAAAAATTACAACTACATATAAATATTGGTATGAAACCTAAGGAAACACAATATGTTGAGACCGATGAACATCCTTTCCAATCAAACGAAATCAGTCACGGTGAAGTAGTAATTTATTAAAAACAGTTAGTTAGCAGCAATTATCTGAGTCATCACAACACCCATCGCTGCAACAAGTAGTACTGCACTGACCAGTCTTGCAATCTTCACTACAACAAGCATCTGCACAACATGTATACTTACAACATATCTCTTTTGTATCCATTTGTTCTGTCATAATATCTCTTTTTTTAATAGTATATCTATAATTTACACCCAATAACTATGCATGTATATAACAATTATATGTCAAGATGCCGTTAATATTTATAAAACTATCTCAAAACCCTCAAAAATTGGGTGACCTATATACAGAGGTTTATTTTTACCTGCATCCTTATGTGCTTTCTTAAATGATTCTGATTTTGTCCATGCAATAAAATCATCTTTACTATCCCATACTGAGTGAGATGAGTATAAAGTATACTCATCATTAGTTTCGCCTTTTAAAAGATGAAATTCTTTAAAGCCCTTGACTTCATCTAGATATGTTTCACGAGTTCTCCACACTTCTTCGAACTCATTTTCTTTACCTAATATGATTTTGAATCTATTCATTGCTATATATTTCATTACTAAAAGATATCATGATTAGATTCATCTTAAAATGAAGGACAATTAAAAAACTAAGGAATCACAATATGTTGAGATCGATGAACACCCTGCCCAAAGTAGAATATAAAGTAACACTAGAGTGAGTAAGCTCCATTATATTCAACTTAATTGTAATTCCTGAATAAGAATGGTTCTCATTTAGAAAAACTTATGATACCATGAATTTATTATGGAAAATATAGATCAAATACTGAACAAGATTTACTCCTATTTTGATCGTGCTGTTGAATTTTTGAAAAACATCACACGATTAGAATTAATGGTAAAACTGAATGAAATTAGCAAGAAAATCCACTCTTCGTTAGTTGGTTTAGCAATTGTTTTTTCAACACTTCTCTTAATAATACTCTATGTATATACAGGTGTAGGTTCATATATTACTTATGCAGTATTATCAATTATTGGACTACTTTTCATATCATATTTGGCGAAAGATTTTCATAGTGCTTGCGAAAACTTAATTAGTGCAAATAAAACAACTTTAAGTAGTAATGCAATTTTAAGATTCTCTGCAATTTTCTCACTTATTATAGCTGCTGTATTATTGCTGGGCGCATTAGCATCATTTTTTACTGGCGAGATAGAACAATCATTAACTTTTCTACTGTTTGCATTGGTGCTTTATATAAGTGCTGGGACACTATTTAACCCATCATTAATAAATATAGAAGTAGTAAATGACAGTTCATCAGGCGAGGATTTTATAACAATATTTTCGTCAGGTTTAAAATCTTTTGTTTATTTTGAGAGGATAATATCGAGTTTATTGATTATCACAGGGATCATCCAAATAATTGCAATAATTATTAAATATGAGTTTTCATATGCAGATATGTACTCGGCTGGAGGTTACATATTAGGCGGTATTGCTTTTCCTTTCTTAGCTTATTTGATATTTACAATATTCTGGTTTATAAATTCTATACTTTTAGCAATATTATCGTTAAGAAAAAGTAGTTAAGAAGGAATTATTCTTAATATTTCACCTGTGTTATTATAATCTTGTATGGAGCAATCATTAATACTGCCATCAGTTATAGATGGATCAGTTGTTGGTTTATCTATACACTCTATGTCCTTTGTCGTTTGAGACGAGGCTACATCTTTAATTTGCTAAGGAGAACTAGATGTTAAATGTATATTTATCAGGTGAAATTCACTCTAACTGGAGAGAAGAAATAATTGGGTTATGTGAGAAAGAAAGGTTGGAAATTAATTTCACCTCACCAGTAACTGATCATGAAGCGTCAGATAATTGTGGTATTGAAATACTTGGAATGGAAGATAATAATTATTGGAAAGACAACAAGGGTGCAAAGATTAATTCAATAAAGACTAAAAAGTCTATAGAGGACTGTGACGTAGTAGTGGTTAAGTTTGGAGAAAAATACAAACAATGGAATGCTGCATTTGATGCCGGGTTTGCATCAGCTTTAAATAAATCTATGATTGTAATACATAACGACGACCATCAGCACGCATTAAAAGAAGTGGATGCAGCAGCTTCTGCAGTAGCTAAAGATCAATATCAAGTTGTTAGAATACTTAAATATATTATCAATGGAAATTTATAGACTATGTGCGGAAGATATACCCTTAAAAATGACAAGCAAGTTAGAAAGCTTCATGGTATATCAATAAATAGAAGCTATAATATTTCACCAGGCAATACTGTTGACTTACTTGCCTCTGGTCACATGCAAATAAAATGGAGTTATTCACCATCATGGGCTAAATCTCACATGAATTTAATTAATGCGAGATTTGAGACTATTCATGAAAAACCATCTTTTAAAGATGCAAAACGATGTGTATTTATTGTTGACGGTTGGTATGAGTGGCATCGTTTTTTTAATTACAAAAAAAGAGAGGATGTTAAGCAAGCTTATTATCATCATCTAGATGGAGATATATTTTATTTGGCTGGCCTTCATAATAATGAAGGTTGCTGTATCGTTACCAGAGAAGCATCAGAGAAATTTAAGGATATTCATCATAGACAACCTCTCTTACTTCTGCACGAACAAGTATCTGATTGGCTTTCAAGCGAACCATTTATTAAAGACAGGTGTTCTTCATCTATAATCATTGATAAGGTTTCATCATTGGTAAATTCTCCTAAGAATAACTCTCCAGAATGTATAGTTCCAGTTTAGATGATGTCAAAGAAATTTACTAAAACGGAAATAAGCGAAATTATTGAGATGGCTCTATCGGATGATATCCCTTTTAAGGTAATTGAGAAAACCCATGGTATTAATGCTGATCAGATAAAAAGAATTATGAGGCAGAATATTTCAGCTAGTTCATATGAGACATGGAGAAAAAGAGTTAAACTTTTTTCAACAAGGCGCAAACATTACAAATAATATTTTTGCTACTTACGCTAATACATCTGAAACAAATATATGGTAATGTAATGTATTATGAACGAAGAAAAAGAGAAAATCATAATCACCCAATATGTTCAAAATTATGGAAGTATGAGTATTATTTTTGGTTTTATTGGCATTTTTCTATTGTCATTTATATTAAGTCCTATAGCTTTCATTTTTGGAGTCTTAGCTGTCATAAATAAAGAATATATAGCAGGATTGCTAGGTATATTATTTGCTGTTTTAGGAGTGCTTACTTCTCCTATTTTGATGGCAATCATTAATATGCCAACTATTACTTATATTAGAAATGGAGTTGTATTATAGATACTTATTGATAGATAGTAACTAAATTAACATTAAATAACTTGAAAACTCATTAATTAAGAACATACTTAGAAATAAGGAGGGGAGATTATGATACTTTCAATTATAGTATTTTTTTTCTTAATCTGGTTATTTTGTTGTGCATTTGAAGAAAAGTAATACATGAACGATATTGTAAAAAAAAGAGTAATAGACTGGGACAAGCAGCTAAGGAAAGAAAGAGATTTAAAAAATAATCTTGGCGAGGAATGGTCATTATCTGATGTAAAAGAGCTAACAGGAAGCTACAGAAGGTTAGCAGATAAAGATAAAGAAAAAATTGGTAAAGGTATACTCTATCAATGCGAAGAATTTTATCTATCTCTAGACACTATGTCTCGCAATGCATACAACGAAATATGTAAAAGTAGATCTGCAGCTCATTTTTCTAAAGATACCGACAAATCTAAATTTCTTTTTTGGGATGAAAAGCTTAAAGAGTTTAAAAAAAATAATGGATGGGAGAAATATAAAAATATAGATCAAAAATAATTATTTAAGCACTTCATTAAGTTTCTTCTCTAAGTCACGCTCATAAAAATTACAATTAGCCGTAAGTAAGTACTCTGTTAAAGGTCTGGTATATTTTAATGACTTAAAATCTATAAAGCTATTAAAACTTCCGCACCCTTCATCCGCACTGTATTGTGATATTGCAATTGTATTCCTTGCTAAGGAATAACAATGTAATGTTTTCTTTACATATTCTTTATCATAATTATTTAATAATATATTATATTTGTATACTTGCTTTGAATCGGTGAATACAAATCCTCCTTTTACGGCAAACTTTTCAGTGCTACATATCAGTGATTTACCGATAAAAGCATTGGCTGATGTTGAATCAGACATCAATATCATACCGAACATAAACATAAAATAAGATATTTTATTAATCATCATTTGTTATCTTTTTCATATCTTTTAATAATTAAACCCAACATATCTTTTGTTTTCTTATTAACCTTATTAAGGTTTGTGATTATAGCTGTATCTAAACAAACCGATATAGGGTCTTTTGATATATTATTATTTTTTAAACTGTCTGCTAATAATGGGATTAATGCTTTTGCTTTTTTAACATTCTCATGTAGTATTTCAATCATTTTGCCTATATCAACATCCATATATTCAGACTTATAACAGTCATAGTCAGTTACCATGCCAATTGTTGCATACCTGATTTCTGCCTCACGCGCTAATTTTGCTTCTGGCATATTTGTCATGCCAATTACATGACCGCCTAGACTCTTAAACATCTTTGATTCTGCATGTGTTGAAAATTGAGGACCTTCAATTGCCACATATGTTGTAGCATATTTATATTTGTACTTTAGTTTTTTGATAATCTTCTCGCACTCAGAAGAGAGAGCCTGACTTACAGGCATGGCCATTGAGACATGTGCCACCATATCGGCATCAAAAAATGTATTACATCTCTTATATGTTTTATCTATAAATTGATCATTAATTACTAGCATGCCCGGGTGTATAGAATCATCTAGTGAACCCACAGCTGAAAAAGATACAATATCAGTAACCCCGTACTTTTTTAAAGCATATATATTTGCTCTATAATTTATTTTAGATGGGGCAATATTATGTTCAGTACCATGTCTAGATATAAAGCAAATATTTAAGTCACCTAGCTTTGCTATTGAGAGTTTAGATGATGGTTTGCCCCAAGGTGTTTCTACATCGAGTAACTCTACATCATTGAACATCTCAATATCATAAAGACCACTACCACCAATTATGCCTAAAACACGAGGACTCATATCACATCTTACACTTCAAAATACTTATGACACAATTTTTTTTATTGGATTTTTTCCAAAAGAAATGATTTTTTTGCTTTAAACTCTTCCTCAGTTATTATCCCATCATTTTTAAGGTCCGAGAGCATTCTGATTTGTTTAATGATTTTTTCATTACCATCATCTGAATCAGAATTATTAGATTTGAGTAATTCTATATCTTTTTTAATATTTTTTATTTCATCATTGGTTTTGTTATCAGATTTCTTATCTAGTACTCGGCCTTCTAAAATTTTGTTCACCAATGAATTTTTTCTCTCCTCTTCTGTCTTTTTTGTATGTCCTATCTTATTATTAGGCCCAGGTCTTTTTACAGAATCCGAATACGCAGGAACAGTGAAAATGATTATCATTAACATGCAAAATATTTTATTCATATTTTTTATCATAGTTCTATTATAATGCTATTCATTCACATTTACTAATGATATAGTTTACGCATGGAAAATTTGAATAAAAAAGAAACCATAGATATACTTAACAAGATAATGCAGTATGAGTTATCTGGTGTAGTTAGATATACTCACTATGCTCTGATGGTCACAGGAAGAGATCGCCTGAGTTTGACACAGTTTTTCAAAGAACAGGCTAATGAGTCGCTTTTACACGCTCAACAAGCTGGCGAACTAGTCACTGGATTAGATGGACATCCATCTGTAGAAATATCAATCATTGAAGAATCTAACAAACATGATTCAATTGATCTTCTAAATGAGAGTGCATCACATGAACAAAAGGCTGTTTCTTTATATAAAGAATTAGTAGAGGTTGTTGACGGCAAAAGCATATATCTTGAAGAATATGGGCGTGAAATGATTAAGGCTGAAGAAATACATAGTATCGAGATACAAAAGATGCTGAAAGATTACAGCACTTGATTCGCTACTTCACAAAACTTTCTTTAGAAAATTAATTATCTCAACTCTAGTTCTTTCTGTAGCTTCGGCATTATATTTAACTTTGACACCTTTACTGGAGCAATTATTTAGAGTTTCTGCAGATTTTTCAGGACCATCAATAACCTGGCCGCTTAATGTTACTATTTTTCCATTTTGATTAATCGTAAGAGTGCAATCATCATTTATTACATGTAAACTCGGTAACTTGTCAAATGTGAAACCAAAAAATAAAAAAGGGTTATCAAATCCATGCCTTGCTCCTTCCATTGAAATATGTTCAATATTATCATTAAATTTTTTATATATATTTATACATGCCTTCTCTGGTGTTAAATCATCAGATGCACCTGTGATCATTAATAGTGGTTCATTTATAGGAGCATCTTTTTCAAAAGTGAAACCACAATATGGATAGATAGCAACACTAGCGTCAAAGATATTTTTACCGCCATCAATGAAATTTGTTATATTCGTGAAATGAGACAGTATTGGTCCTACGCCACCTTGGGACCAACCTATATATGCAACTTTATTAATTTTCTTGTTAGTTTTAATTAATGCTAATGCTTTATATGCATCATTCATAAAAGTTATACCAGATACCTTTGAGAAAGTTTTATCATATTTAATATTCCTGCCCATGTAATGATCTAATTGAAATACGACATACCCCTGTTGATTAAGGAATTTCACGTATTTTTCATGATACCTTCTAACACCGCCTGATCCGTGCGACAGTACTACGGCATTATAAAAATCTTTTTTTTCTTTTGGAAAGTTTAGTTTTCCATGAATCACAATATTTTGTTTATTTTGGAAGTCAAAATCATAACTATCTATTGTTTCAAAACAAACTATTTGATTAGTATCTCCTTGCAACCTGTCCAAAATAGCATCTGCATTAAGGCATGGATTATCCTTGTGACTAAAAAGTCCTTTCAGTGCAGTTAATATTACTAATATAGATACAATCTTCATAATCAATAAACCAATTGCTACTTTTATTTATAGTTTCGCAGCATTTTTTTTATTAATTATAGATAGTGTCTCAAACAGTTGGTTATCTTTATCGTACGGAGTTGGCAGGGCAACTAATTTGTCTTGGTCATATTTTACTTCTACATCAGGCTTTATACCATTTGTATGTATATCTCTGCCAAGTGGTGTGAAATATTTAGCTGTTGTAAGTTTTAATGCTGATCCATCAGATAACTCTTGAATAGTTTGTACAGACGCTTTGCCATATGATTTAGTACCCATAATAGTTGCTCTTTTATTATCTTGAAGAGCACCTGCTACGATTTCTGATGCCGATGCAGATCCCTCATTTATAAGAACAAATAATGGCAAGCCATTTAATATGTCTTGAGGTGTGGCAAAGTATTCTAGTTTAGAATTTATCGTTCTTCCATTTGTGTAAACAATTTTTCCTTGTTGTAAAAATAAATCAGTTATACCTACAGCAGCTCCAAGGACACCGCCAGGATTATTTCTTAAGTCTAGAACCATGCCGGTCATTTTTGGATTCGTTTTTTTTAGTTTATATATTGCACTTTTAAGGTTACTGGTTGAGTTAGACTGAAAACTAGAAAGTCTTACATAACCAACATTATCAAACATGTTAGTTTTAATGCCTTTTGAAACTATGATTTGTCTAGTTATGTTGAAAGTTAAAGGACTCTTTTCACCTTTTCTTATCACAGTAATAATTGTTTTCGTACCTGGTTCACCACGCATTAGCTTTACCGCATCACCAATCTCCATGTCTTTTAGTGACGTTTCGTCAACTTTTGTGATTAAATCTCCTGCCTTGATGCCAGCTCTTTGTGCCGGAGTATCATCTATGGGACTTATGACCTTCACAAATCCATCTTCTGTGGTTATTTCTATGCCAAGACCGCCAAATTTTCCAGTTGTGCCAATTTTAAGCTCATTAAAGTCATCACTACTTAAAAACGAAGAATGGGGGTCCAGACCTGACACCATGCCTTTAATAGCTAGATTAAAAAGTTTTTGATCATCAACCTCGTCAACATATTGTTCCTTTATGCGGCTAAAAATATCAACAAACTGTTCTATGTTTTCTGCTGGCACACGTTCTTGAGACAATATGTGATTATTTGGTAGAGACATGGACAATGCCATGAACAATATTGCAGGGAATAATCTAAATTTTTTGGTGAAATAACTCATATTCATCATATTACTGAAAATAATAACATTTTATTGCTTTATTATCTTATTAGTTTTGTCTAATATAGGTATATATTAATAAATAGATTACCTATATGGAAACAGAAAACCTAAGTAGCGCTTCAAGTAATAATCTTACAGAGCTAGAGCAACAAGTTCAAGAGGATGTTGAGACAGCATCTAGATCGCTTAAAGCCATGTCTCACCCACTCAGACTGATGATATTGTGTAAACTGGGTGAAAGTGAATTTAGTGTTCAAGACATTGTAGATAATGTAGGAACATCACAAAGCAACATATCACAGCATTTAGCAATCCTTAGAGACAAAGGCATCCTGTCAGCTAGAAAGTCAGCAAATAAAGTCTTTTATAAAGTAAGCGATATAAAAACATTAAAACTGATTGAAATGATGAGAGAAGTATTCTGCTCGCATTAACGATATTCACAGGATTCAAGATTGTTAGATTTAATAAATAATAATTTAATTTTATTCATATCATTGTTTATAGTTATAGTTTTAATAGTAAATTTAGAACTAAAAGCTATGTTTGGTAAAGTAAAAAAAGTCTCATGCGATGAATTAACAAAGTTAATAAATGGGTCAAAAGTTTTATTGATAGACATGCGGACTGAAGATGAATATAAAAGTGGTCATATAATTTCAGCTAAAAATTACAAAATGGAAGATCTTGATGGTATAAAAATTAACCAAGATCAAACAGTAGTTGCATACTCAACATCTGAGGCAGATGGGTCAAAGGTGGCACATCAGCTTTCTAAAATAAACAATATACAAACATATTATTTAGAAGGTGGCATTAATTCTTGGCTCGAAAATAATATGCCTTTAACTGGAGAAAAGTAAATGGCTGAAAATGAAATAAAATTTTTCGTAAAAAGAATATTTACAAAGGACCTCTCTTTAGAGTCGCCAGAGACCCCGCAGATATTTGATAATATTAAAGCTACACCAAAAATAGCTTTCAACCTAGATACATCTATTGCTACTTTAGATGATATTACCTATGACATTACAATTAATATTAATGTCAAAGCTGAGACAGATGACAAAACTATTTATTTAGTCGAGGTCAAGCAATCTGGTTTATTTGTTATTGAAGGTGCTGATGATGAGCTTAAAGATGGATTTTTAAATATTCGTTGTCCAGAGGTACTTTTCCCATATGCAAGAGAAACAATATCATCTCTTATCCAAAAAGCGGGCTTTCCACCAATCTTTATAGCGCCTATTGATTTTAATGCGTTATATCAACAAGAGCTTTCAAAAAAAAGTAAGCAATAAATGTCACAAGTATTCCGTATCATAGGTGCTGGAGAATGGGGCTTATCATATGCTAATCATCTCGCAAACTTAGGGGTAAATGTTGAGGTTTATATACGTAACCCATCTACTATTTTTATGTTACAAAGCACTAGAAGCATAAAAAATATCAATCTTGAGCTCCATAAAGAGATTAATTTATACTTACTGAATGACTTACTCGCCAAGAATGAGTCTGGAAATATTATAAATATTTTAGCACCATCAAGTAGTGGTTTTTCCGATATACTAAGCACTTATTCAGCATATTTTAATCAATACGAATCACTCACATGGTTAACAAAAGGCCTGGATCATGATTCAGGTTTATTGTTCCATGCCCTGATTGATGATTTATTATCACCAAGTATCAACAAGGCTATAATATCAGGCCCAAGTTTCGCATCAGACTTAAATAGTAAAAAAAATATTAGAATAAGCATTGCATCTACATCTAAAGAGTTGATCAAAATAATATCAGATGCGTCTGTAACTAATTATTTCTATTTGGCTCCGACAAATAACATTATAGGTGTTGAGATTTCTGGGATACTAAAAAATATATCTGCTATCATCGCTGGAGCTCTAACAATTAATGGGTACCCTGATGAATATATTGAAAATTTAATAGCAAAATCACAACATGAAGTACAAGCCATGAGCGAACACCTATTGTCTCTAGAAAAAAACCATCATTCAGATATTATATTAGATAATATTATTGATAGTCCAGCATGTAATGGAGATATGCATTTAACTTGTTTTCATGATACTTCTAGAAATAGGCAGCTTGGGCTCAAACTGAAATCTAATTATGATGTCAAAAAAGCCTTAAAGCGTATTGGCACCGTCGAAGGTTACTTGTCAACATATACATTATATAATAATCCAGAACTTTATAAGAAAAATGTAATTGTAGAAACTGCATATAACATACTGTATAAAAATTCTGATATAGATATGCAGTTAAAGTCTTTATTTTTGTAAATCCTTAATCTTTCTTGCAAGTGTATTTCTGCCCCAGCCGAGTAATTTTGCGGCTTCAATTTTTGTGTTATTGGTTGCATGAAGTGACTCATCAATCAATATTTTTTCCATCAGTAGCCCAACAGTCTTAAGCGTATCCTTGTCTTCAATAAGTTGTGTTCTTATAAATTGTTTAAGCGCGTCTTCCCAGTTCATTTGTCCATCATCCCCAGTATCTATTTTGCCAGTGTCAAACATATCATCTGGCAAATCATCTAGATTAATTTCCGAGGAAGCACTCATGACAGTTAAATATGTACACATATTTTCAAGTTGTCTAACGTTTCCTGGCCAATCAAATGCAACAAGAAAATCTAATGTTTTAGAATCAATAGATTTTTCGTCAATGTTTAATTCCTTAGACGCAGCGCTAAGAAAATATTTTATTAATGCAGGTATATCTTCTCTTCTTTTTCTCAATGGAGGTAAATTTAACTTAAATACATTTAGTCGGTGATATAAATCTTCTCTAAATTTAGATGTTTTAATTAATTCCTCAATGGACTGGTTTGTTGCTGCAATAATCCTTACATCTGACTTAATTGGTCTATGTCCACCAACTCGATAGAATTCTTGGCTTGATAAGACTCTCAATAATCGTGTTTGTAACTCTGGGTGCATATCTCCAATCTCATCTAGAAATAAAGTACCTCCCTGTGCTTGTTCAAACCTACCTATTCGTTGTGTTTGAGCTCCCGTAAAGGCGCCTTTTTCATGTCCAAAGAGTTCTGATTCAAGAAGATCATGAGGTATTGCCGCAACATTAATTGCTACAAATGGTTTAGAACTCCTAAGACTGTTTTCATGGACTGCTTGAGCTATTAGTTCTTTACCTGTGCCTGACTCTCCACGAATTAAAACTGTTATGTCTGAGTTGGAAATTTTACCGATTGCTTTAAAAACATTTTGCAATGATTGTGCTTGGCCTATAATTTTTGATGATTGTTTAGGGGCTTTCTCAGGAGTATCACTCTCGCGCAAATCTGTATTATTTAATGCTTTCATTGCAAGTGTTTTAATTGTATCTACATCGAATGGTTTTGGTAGATATTCAAAGGCCCCACCTTTATAGGCAGATAACGCATTATCAATATCAGAGTGAGCAGTCATCACGATAGTTGGTAGGCCAGGAAATTTTTCTGAAATCTTTTGTAATAACTCAAGACCTGACATACCTGGCATTTTAATATCCGTAATTATTAAGTCTGGCTTGTCCGAGTTTAGGGCGAGTAAGGCTTCTGATCCACTAGGAAAGGTTTCTATAGAAAAACTTTCTTCTAGAGCACTTCTACAAATTGTTCTAATGCTTTCTTCATCATCAACTACCCAAAGCTTAGATTTTAACATGAAGAACTCCAAGGGATGATAAGTGAAAACACAGTCTCTTTATTTTGACTCTTACATTCAATAATTCCATTATTTTGCATAATAATAGACTGTGCTATTGTTAATCCTAGCCCCATGCCTTCATTTTTGGTTGTGACCATTGGATAAAATATTTCTTTAAGTTTATTTTTGGGTATACCAATACCATTATCAATTACATCTATTTTAATAACTAGGTCGTGCTTTATATCGCCAATAGTATATTTCAGTATTGGCCTAGTTTTAATAGAAATTTTTCCATCTTTATTGATTGCTTGAATAGCGTTCCTGATAACGTTTATAAGAGCTTGTATAATTTGATTTCTGTCAATGTAAAGTTGTGGAATACTAGGATCGTAGTCTTTAGCAAAAACAACATCTCGATTATCAGCATCATACTTAAATAATTCAATAACATGCTCAGTTACCTCATGAATATTTAGTAAACTTCTTTCTGAGGATGGAATAGGTGATGACATTGCATTAATAAGTTTCAATAATCTTTCAGATTCTTTTCTGATAATTTTTGTAAATTTAGCTTGAGACTCTTCCTTGAGTGTTTTATCTAATAGTTGAGCAGCTCCCATGATACCTCCAAGCGGATTTTTAATTTCATGTGATAGGCCCTTAACCATTTCACGTGTCGCCTTTTGCTGATCAATTAAATTTTGGTCTAATGATATATTATAAAGCCGTCCTGTCTCATTGAGCTCCATTAATAAAAACTTATCATTCTCAATATTAAAGCTAGAAATGTTACAGTCTACTATCTTTTCAACACGGTCAAAGTTTTTAAATTTTAGGTCTCTTAACATAACAGATTGTCCATCATTAGAAACATTATTAATGTAAGAAAGTAGACTAACATCTTCACTCTTTAGGGAAGATATATCTTTCAGATCTGATGATGTTCCTAGTAAATCAATTGCAGCCGTATTTGTATATATATAATGATAAGATGAATCCAGTATGATAATAGCTGTCCTTAAATTATCAAGTAGCTCATAATGTGTTGTCATTTTTTGTTGTATGTTTTTTATACTAGTATTCATTATGCGTATTCAGGCTGCCCATTTACTGGGCAGCCTAAGATTTTATAAGCTATAGTACATTTCAAATTCACAAGGATGAGTTGATTTTCTCAGTCTTTGAACCTCTTCATACTTGAGGCCAATATAAGAGTCAATCATATTGTCTGTGAATACATCACCTGCTTTCAGAAACTCTCTATCCTTATCAAGCGCTTCAAGTGCTACATCTAGACCAGGTGCTACAGTAGGAAGCATTTTTTCTTCTTCTACTGTTAGTTCAAACAAGTCCTGATCCATAGCTTCTCCTGGACTAACTTTATTTTTGATACCATCTAAGCCAGCCATCATCATTGCGCTAAATGCAAGATATGGATTCGCAGTTGAATCTGGAAACCTTACTTCAATACGTCTTGCTTTATCGCTCATAACGTATGGTATCCTAATTGCTGCAGATCTATTTCTCGCAGAGTAGGTCAAAATAACAGGCGCTTCAAATCCAGGTATTAATCTTTTATAGCTATTGGTAGATGCATTTGTAAATGCATTTAACGCTCTAGCATGTTTTATAATACCACCTATGTAAAACAGAGCTTCATCTGATAATTGTCCATATTTATCTCCTGCAAAAATATTTTTACCATCTTTAGAAAGAGATTGATGTACATGCATTCCTGTACCATTATCGCCAACAAGAGGTTTAGGCATAAATGTTGCTGTCTTTCCATAAGCATGTGCAACATTCATAACTGCATATTTATATTTTTGTACTTCATCAGCTTTAGTGACGAGAGTATTAAATAATGTTCCAATTTCACATTGGCCAGCTGTTGCAACCTCATGATGGTGCACCTCACATTTAATACCCATTTCTTGGCAAGTTGTTACCATAGCAGATCTACAGTCTTGAAGTGCGTCTACAGGAGGTACTGGAAAGTATCCACCCTTAACTCCAGGGCGGTGCCCCATATTTCCCTCATCGTATTTCTTACCACTATTAAAAATAGCTTCAGTAGAATCAACGCTAAAAAAACAGCTACCAAGTTTGTCTTCAAATCTGACATCATCAAAAACAAAAAACTCATTCTCTGGACCAAAGTAAGCAGTATCAGCAATACCGCTATCTTTAAGGTATGCTTCAGCTTTTTTAGCTATAGACCTTGGATCTTTTTCATATGGTTTGCCATCAGCAGGTTCTATTACATCGCAGCTTACGATTAAGGTTGGTTCATCATAAAATGGGTCCATTACAGCCGTTGTTGCATCAGGCATTAATATCATGTCTGATTCATTTATATCTTTCCACCCCGCTATAGATGACCCGTCAAACATTTTGCCTTCAGCAAAATCAGTTTTGATACCATCGTCAGTAGCAGTCACTGTCACATGCTGCTCTTTGCCTTGTGTATTTGTAAATCTATAGTCAATGAATTTGACCTCTTTTTCTTTTATAATCTTTAATATATCCTCTACACTCATTTTTTTACTCCCAAATGTTTATTTCGTAATATATCTATTGCATATTTCATGCCAATAATTAATTTCCACAAATGTCATATTTTAGTGCATTCTACTCGTATCTATTCCTTATAATGTTCAATAATAGCACATTTAACGCACTAATAAAGTGCATTTAATGAAAAATACTTTAATCAAAGAAAATAGTAAGTAACAAAGAAAGCGGATAGATGAAAATTAATTTATAATAGAATTACTATATTATTTGAGTGAAAATATCCATATTATTCTTTTTTCTCAATAATTAGATACATAAGGTAGGTAGAATTCTTGACTAAACACACTATGGATGATTTGGTTGCACTTTGCAAAAGAAGAGGTTTTATATTTCAATCTCATGAAATCTATGGTGGATTGCAAGGCCTCTATGATTATGGCCCCCTCGGTGTAGAACTGAAAAATAATCTTAAACAATCTTGGTGGTCATCTATGGTCTATGATCGTGATGATGTAGAAGGTTTAGATGCCTCAATTCTCACACATCCTAATGTTTTGAAGTATTCAGGTCATGAGGATACATTTACTGACCCACTGGTTGACTGTAAAAGCTGTGGATTAAGATTTAGGGAAGATCAAGTACCAGAACAGTGTAAAGGCGAAGAATTAACTGAGCCACGAGAATTTAATTTAATGTTTAAAACCAATGTAGGCCCAATAGATGATGGGTCTAGTTATGCATATTTAAGACCAGAGACTGCTCAACAAATTTTTACTAATTTTAAAAATATAATTGACTCGACATCTCGAACATTGCCATTTGGTATTGCACAAATTGGTAAAGCTTTTAGAAACGAGATTACACCAAGGAATTTTATATTCCGTGTGCGCGAATTTGAGCAAATGGAATTAGAATTTTTCGTCCACCCTGGCTCTGATGAAGAATGGCATAAAAAATGGGTTGAAAGTAGAAAACAGTGGTGGGTTGATCAAGGAATAGAATCATCAAAAATAAGCTTGCTAAATGTTACTGGAGATGATCTAGCACATTATTCTAAATCTACAATTGACCTTATGTATGAATTTCCACATGGCCTTGAAGAACTAGAAGGTATCGCAAATAGAACAGATTTTGATCTTGGATCACATAGTAAAAATCAAGATGAGTTGGACATTAAATCTACTACGACACCAAACAATTCTTCTAATGCAAAATTAGCTGTTAAAGATATCACGACTAATAAGTTAATTGTGCCCTATGTTATCGAACCCTCTGCTGGTGTTGATAGAGGAGTTTTGGCAATACTTAATGAGGCTTATACTGTGGAAAAATTAGATGATGGCAAAGAAAGAGTAGTTCTTGCTTTCAAGCCACACCTTGCTCCAATTAAAGCAGCTGTCATCCCATTGAAAAAAAATAACAATGATTTGGTTTTAAAAGCTATAGAACTTAAAAATTCGCTCCAAAAACTCAGAATCGGCCGTGTCGTTGTTGAGAATACTGGAAATATTGGTAAGAACTATCGTAAACATGACGAGATTGGGACGCCTGTATGCATTACAGTTGATTTTGATACTCTAGATAAAGGGGCTGTCACTGTTAGAGATAGAGATACTATGCAGCAAGTTACGATGGACATTAAAAAAGTTCCTGAGCATTTTAAAGATTTATTCCTATCATGATTGGAGAAAAATATATAATTCTAGATCGCGATGGTGTAATAAACTATGACACAGAAGATTTTATTAAGACGCCCGATGAATGGAAACCTTTGCCTGGAAGCTTGCGTGCCATCAAAAAACTTTGTGATTATGGTTATCAGATTGTCATTATTACAAATCAGTCTGGCATAGGCCGTGGCCTAATTAAGCCTGATGATTTTTTAGCAATAAATAATAAATTATTCACTGAGGTTGAAAAAGTTGGTGGACAAATATCCTCTATTTTATATTCTCCATCGTTACCTAATGAAGATTCGATTTATAGAAAACCTAATATTGGTATGTTTCTAGAAGCTTCTAAAAGGTTGAATTTTGATTTGAGTGCTTGCTACTCAATTGGTGATTCTCCGCGTGATATTGAGGCGTCTGTAAATGCCCAATGCATACCAATGGGTGTTCTTACTGGTAATGGAAAAAAGATAAAATCAAACAATATTTATAACGTACAATTATTTAAAAATTTAGATGCAGCTGTAGATTATATAACTTCTAAATAATTTTATGGGGCAGGGTTAGGAATTTCTTCGTGGACCTTTTCAATTTCTTCAATGAGTGTCTCTGGTAACTCAATATCAATACTATTAATATTTTCTTCTAATTGATTTATTGTTGTTGCACCTATTATGTTACTGGTGACAAATGGACGTGTATTTACAAATGCAAGAGACATATGTGTGACAGACATTTCATACTTTTTAGCTAATTTAATATATTTATTTGTTGCTTCTATGCATTTTTCATTACTGTATCTAGTAAACCAATCCCCAAAAAGTTCCAGTCTGGAGCCCTTAGGAGGTTTGTCTTGATATTTTCCTGTAAGCATGCCGAACCCTAACGGAGAGTATGCTAATAGGCCTACTTTTTCTCTATAAGATATTTCAGCTAATCCTACTTCATAAATTCTATTCAAAAGACTATATGGATTCTGAATAGATTGAACTTTTACAAGTTCTTTTTCTCGATACAGTTTAAGATATTCCATTACACCCCATGGAGTTTCATTTGAAATTCCAACGTATCTCACTTTTCCAGATTTAACAGCATCATCAAGAGCTGTTAATGTTTCATCTATGCTGACCCCAAAATCGTCTGATTGGCTATAGCCAAGTCTTCCAAAATAATTTGATTTTCTTTCAGGCCAATGTACTTGATATAGATCAATATAATCAGTTTTCAGCCTTATAAGCGATTGATCTATTGCCTGACTAATGTGTTTCTTAGATAATCTTGAACCGTTTCTAACATAGTCCATTCCCGGGCCTGCCACCTTTGTTGCTATGATATACTTATCTCTAGAGTTTTTTTCTATCCATGTTCCAATATATTTTTCAGTTAATCCTTGTGTCTCTTCTTTTGGCGGTATTGCATACATCTCAGCTGTGTCAAGAAAGTTGACGCCATGATCAGCTGCGAAAGATAATTGTTCATGCGCATCTTTTTCTGAATTTTGTTCTCCAAAACTCATCGTGCCTAAACATATTACACTAACGTCAAGGTCTGTATTGCCTAGTTTTCTATACTTCATATTACCCCCAAGACAGACTACTATATATATGTTATTATATAACACTAATTTATAGATAGACAATCTTAAGTGTAGGGGCAATCATTATCAACTTTTTGATTAACATAAAGGACATGTTGTTTAATTTTACAACTTGGTTGCCTGAAGCTTTTCTTAACAAAGAATATTTAACAAGAGATGTTATAGCTGGAACTACTATAGCTATGATTATAATTCCTCAGTCTATGGCTTATGCAACATTAGCAGATGTATCGCCAGTATATGGATTATATGCATCTCTTATACCCGTAGCTGTTGCAGCATTATTTGGCTCCTCTCGTTATCTCGCAACGGGTCCTGTTGCAATGGTCTGCCTCTTAACATCTGTTGCGGTCTCCTCATTAGCTGTTGGCGATTCGTCATTATATATTGCATATGCAGTAATATTGGCGTTAGCGGTAGGTACCTTTCAGCTGTTTTTATCATTTGTTAGAGCAGGAGATATTTTTGATAGAATACCAGAACATGTTTTAGTTGGTTTTACTTCTGCAGCTGCACTAATAATTTCTGTTTCGCAACTCAGCAAAGTATTTGGTATGCCAAAAATAAGCATAATGCAGCTCTCTGACTTAGGAGCACTTTTAGAAAAATCCCCTGTAAACTTTGAATCTGTTATTTTGTCAATCTTAATTCTTATGCTGATGTACATAGTTAAATATAAATTCACAAAATATCTAACATTTAGTAATCTAGCTGTCTTTTTTGCTGTAGTTATTTCAATCTCTTTCGCGTCCACACATAATTATAGTGGTCCTATTGTTGGCTTTATACAGCCAGGTCTACCTAATATCAGCTTACCATCCCTAGATTTTTTTGCGGGTTCTATTCCTATGCTGATTATACATACTACAATCATTACGTTTGTAGGTTTTATGGAAGCAATTGCAATCGCAAAACAGTTGCATGTAAAAAAACCCCCGAAAGATGAAAATGGTGTTGAATTATATAAAGATCCTACCCCTGTTAATTCTAATCAAGAATTACTGGGACAAGGCTTGGGCAATATTAGTTCTGGTTTAAGCGGAAGTATCCCTGTATCAGGTTCATTTTCTAGATCAGCTGTTAATGAAGCAAGTGGAGCATATAGCGGCCTTTCATCTATTGTCACAATGCTTGTTGTAGGCATCACATTATTGTTTGCCACCCCACTATTATATAATCTACCCCAAGCTACACTTGGTATAATTGTAATATTTGCAGTATTACCTCTTATTAAAATTAAAGAAATGAATGAACTTTATGCTCAAAGCAAAAATCTCGGGATTATTGCCTGGATAACCTTTATAAGCACATTAATTTTTCCACTATTATCCATAGAAATTTTCGAAGGCGTTGAAACTCACATTTGGACAGGTATTATATTTGGGTTTATTATACATATCCTATTTGGTAAAAAATATGAATCAGACTAATCTTTCTTTTTGACAACTATGTCAAAAATAAAGTTTCCTTTTGATAATCCTCTTTCTTCATAGTTTGTCACCGGCCTATGTCGCCTATTACTACTAAAGTTGATGATTTCACCCAGGTGTTCACTTAATAATTTTTTCGTTTGATAGCTATAGTTAATATGGTCAGAGGCAAAATGAAAAACCCCATCTTTTTTTATTTTTTTGAAAATCAAATCAATTGAGTAATTATTAAGTAACCTTCTTTTATGATGCCTACTTTTTGGCCAAGGATCAGGGAAAAATATTAATATCTCATTCATGCTATAATCAGGTATTTTTGATTCAATAATATCTATTGCATCACCTTGAAATAAAAAAATATTTTTAATTTCATGCTTAGAGATATATTTACTCAGATTTCTGATTCCTAGTGCGTATGATTCAATACAGTAATGATTATTTTTATTAGATTCATACATTTGTTTTACTGATGATCCAGTACCAAAACCAATTTCAAGAATATTTCTGCTGTTATCTTCAATGCATTGTAAATAATCATTATCATCCTTATATATTTCTGGCGAGCTTTGAATAGAACTTCGTACTCTATGGCTTGAATAAAACTTAGGTTTAATCATATCTAGTCATCATCTGTCAATATACCTCTCGATGGAGATGAAGGGCTTGCATATCTTCTTTTTGGGATTCGACCCGCATGATATGCATTATGGCCTGCTATGACTGCATGTTTCATGGCTTCTGCCATCATTGCTGGATTCTTTGCACAAGCAATTGCTGTATTCATTAACACACCATCACAACCTAATTCCATGACTATAGATGCATCGGATGCTGTTCCAACGCCGGCATCAACGACTATAGGGACGCTTGCATTTTCAACAATTGTAAGTATGTTGTATTTATTTTGAACACCAAGACCACTGCCTATAGGTGATGCTAAAGGCATAACTACAATACAGCCTATTTTTTCTAGTTCTAATGATATAATTGGATCATCATTAGTGTATACCATAATTTTATAATCATCTTTAATCAGCTCTTCAGCGGCTTTAATTGTCTCAGTAACATTAGGATAAAGTGTTTTTTCATCGCCAAGCACTTCAAGTTTAACTAGTTTTTCTCCATCTAATATTTCTGATGCAATTTTACATGTTCTCACAGCATCTTTTGCCGTGTAACAACCTGCAGTGTTAGGCAGAATAGTATAATCACTAGGGTCAAGCGTATCTAATAAATTTGGAGAACTATTGTCTTGACCAATATTCATTCTTCTTATCGCAACAGTTACCATTTCAGCGCCGCTAGCATCTATCACTTTTTTAGTTTCCTCAAAGCTTTTATATTTGCCTGTACCCAAAATTAATCTAGACGTATAGGTCTTGTTATCTATGACTAAATCCTTCATTATTAACCACCACCTACAGCATTGATAAGTTCTATTTTATCATTCTCTTGGAGTATATATTTTGAAAACTCTGATTTAGGAATTATAACCATATTAATTTCAACTGCAAAATATTTGTCACTAATTGCTAAGCTCTCTATAAATTTATCTAGACTAGTGTCATTACTTACTATGGTTAATTTTTGGTTGACATATACATTCATAATCTTGATATATGATATTATTACTTCTGCCCATCAATGTCTAAAAAATAATTAAATATTAATTTAGAAACTAATGGTAGTAACCCAATTAATGAAATAAGCACTAGAATATCTAAATTAATACTTACCTGATCAATCATTATTTTACTAAGCTCATTTCCAATCATAATTATAACTACTGTCATTGGTAACATGCCGACTTGACTCACTATATAAAATTTCTTAATTCCAATTGATGTTAGGCCAGATAGGAAGTTTATTATGAAAAAGGGGAATATTGGAGCCATTCTTAAAGAAAAAAGGTATTGTGCGCCATACTTCATAAAACCTTCATTAATTACTTTATACTGACTTTTATATCTTGACAATACTATGTCTCTAAAGAAATATCTTGATAACATAAATGCAAATGTTGCTCCTATACTAGATGCAAAGGAGACTAGAGCAACTGCAATAATAGTATCAAAAATAATTCCTGCAAATAGACCCAAAGCTAGAGCAACTGGCAAAGATAATGATGCAGCTAAAATGTATCCAGTAAAGAAAATAACTTCTACCACATACTCATTCTCGCTAGCATATTGTTTTAGTATAAATATATTATTATTTATTATATTAATAACATCATTTAAAAAAGTATTAGATATTGTAATTAAAACTATGATGAATACTAAAAATATAATTGTAAGCTTATTCATATCAAACGCTCAATAGAAAATATTTAGAACAGTTGTATATATGTATTGTAGTACTAATCAATATCAAATCCCATACAATCTATTTAATCTCATAACAAACACTTTAAAATAATCACAATATATTAATTATATTTAAAAATATGATATATTGTTATTTTATAACTAACGCGCTTTTAAAATGAATTTAGACGCCCATATATCTCAAGTTGCAAAGGAATTTAATACTTACGCTGTAAATTATATTGATAAATGTAATTGTAAATCACAACTTTGGAAAGCAATGTCTTATGGAGTAATGAATGGTGGCAAAAGAATAAGGCCATATTTAATTATTGAACTAGCAAAATATATCAAAATTAAAAGATCTAATTATATGAGGTTGGCGTTAGCAACAGAATTTGTTCATGCATACTCCTTGATTCATGACGATCTGCCTGGCATGGATAATGATGACTTGAGGCGAGGCAAGCCTTCAACTCATAAAAAACATGGAGAAGCTAATGCAATATTAGCTGGCAATAGTCTTTTAACATTAGCTTTTGAAATTTTATCTAATCAAAAAACTCATCCCAGTGCCGCCGTAAGAATGAGACTGATTGAAGTACTTGCAAGTTTGGCAGGTCATAAAGGGCTAGCTGGTGGGCAATCATTGGACTTAATCTATGAGAGTACAAAACCAACTGAAAATAATATTTTAGCAATGCATAGACTGAAAACTGCACATCTATTTGAATTTTGTATGGTTTCAACACTTATTCTTTCTGGAAGCAGAAATCAAAAAAAAATAACAGAATTTAGAAGGTATGGTAATAATTTTGGATTAATTTTTCAGGCTATTGATGATTTACTTGACTATGATGCTGATTCAAAATTAGACAAAAAGAATCGTAAGATAATAGGCAATAACATTCTAAAATATAAATCATTGATTGGAGTTAAGTCATATTGTAAAAAATTAGCAGATAGTGCAATCAAACGCTCAACATTTTTTTCAAATGAAAAAAATCCTCTAAAATCTCTGATTTATCATATGATAAATCGGAAGACATGAAATCGAAGATTAATAAAACAGCTTTAGTTACAGGGTGTACATCTGGGATTGGGTTGGAAACATGTATTGGTTTGGCAAAAAAAAATTTTAATCTAATCCTTATAAGCAGGTCTGATGAAAAATTAAGTAATTTATCCAGAGAACTTATAGACAAATATGGTGTTAAAACTAATTGTTTTGTTTGTGATCTTTCATCGTTAAAAGATATACATAAGATGTGCATTCAAATCTGCAATTACTCCAATCAAATAGATGTCATTATTAACAATGCCGGAGCTATTTACATGGAGAAACAGTTTAGTGTAGATGGGTTAGAGATGACTTTTGCCTTGAATCACATGAGCTATTTTGCGCTTACTACTAATCTTTTAGAAAATCTAGATAACACAGATGATTTACGTATAATTAATGTTAGCTCACAAGCTCATCGCAACATCAAACTCGATCTAGATGGTTTAGATAGAGGAGATAATTATAATGGTTGGCTTGCTTATAAAAAAAGTAAACTTGCAAATATTTATTTCACTTATTATATGGCAAAAAAACTCTTAGGAAAAAGTATAACTATAAATTGTCTTCATCCAGGCGTTGTGAATACCAATATAGCTAATAATAATGAAAAATTTTACTACAAAATAATTACATCTGTTATTAAATATTTCAGTATATCCTCTAAAGAAGGAGCTAAAACAAGTATCTATCTGGCATCAAATGATCTAGTATCAAATGTGACAGGTCTATATTTTAAAAATTGTAGACCTATTAGAACATCGAAAGTGTCTTATGACGAAAAAGTAGCATCAGAATTATGGAAAAAGAGCAAACGTATCCTAGAAAAAATCAGCACTTAAAGTTGATTGCCTTATGTATGATGATTATTTTTCTCACATCATGTGCTACTATGCAACCTAAAAAATATCAAATGAACATTGATTTACTTACCGTTGATTCAACAGGTGAGCCTATAGCTGCAGTCTGTACGCTATACTCTTCTTCCGGTAAAATAGATGTATTAGCTCCTAAGAAATTTAATTTTTTAAGCGAGTGTTCTTCCCTTAATATAATTTGTAAGTCTGACGAACTATCTGGTGAACATGGTGTAATCAAAAAAGAAAAATCATCAGCGGCAGGAAATTTTATCATAAACTCAGGAATTGGTTATGTTTTTGATAGAGCTGTCGAATCCGTAACACCGCTAGGGACATTTCTTAATTTTATGAGTGAGGATGAGGGCTGTGATGCAGATAGAAGCATTACTATTGTCTTAGAGTAAAATAGAAGATATGCTTAAATCATGATTATGGTTACTGTAATAGGTCTAGTGTTTTTTGTAGCTATTGGCTATTTTGCTTATACATTTGGTCAATGTGTATCTCTGTTTACTAGATTAGATAGATTAATTAATAAAAAAGTTTTTGGAGTTTTATCTGTATTTCTATATTTTTATCTAGTCTATATAAACCAAGATTCTCTAATTTCAGCTTTATCAAAGCCGTTCGAGAATTTATAGTTAATAATCAGTCACTGTGATAATAGCTTGAAATGGACCACTGCCCATATTGATTATTGGTGGATCATCAGTATTCTCAAAAATAGTCATCCCTTCGCTTATACCAAAAGCTACATTTATCATTTTTAAATCTTTTGTTATCACCACTGGGGATGCAAAAGTCTGTATGCCCCCAAGTTTATCAACATCGGAACAGTCAGATGTCCTTAGTCCTGCGCTAGTTTCTAAAACTCCTGTTATATCAGCACCGGTATTATTTAGATTACTGGCAGTTACTATTGCTAAACAGCTTGCACTCCCATTGAAACTCGTAAGCTGCGCGCCCCATTCACCAGCAGTAATTGCTGAGCCACCACAAGTTGTAGATTGGCCGGTACTCTCATTACCTGTTCCAGCTAGTGTTCCGCAGAATAAACCGTTATCATCTCCTGTTTTAGAACCTTCTTTTGCCTCGTTGAACTTCGCAGCATATTTTACATAGAAAACATTATCTATGAGCATATAACCATGTGTATATGTATTCGGTTCGGGTCTGTAAAATGTAGCACCACCAAAAGCACCAGCATCTCCGGTACCTGTCATATCAACTCTACTTCCTGTCGTACCAGCATCAAACACTAATACACAAGAACTAATATCTGCAGCAGCAGCTTCAGTTGCAGCAGTTGGGGCTGAAGTACAAAAATACATCTTATACATAGTTATCCCATAACTATCAGGTTGAACCGAACAACTATTATCCGTAACAGTCACAACTCCGCTTCCGTCCGTAGAGCAAGCTGCAAATGCATTATTTGGCAGAAATATCAATATTGATACAAAAGAGAACAATGCTATAAATATAATTTTTTTCATTTTAAAACCCACTTGCTGTTACTGATATACCACCACCGCCACGAACGACGATGATATTATTTTCTCTTCTAACTTTTTCATATATTCTCCGATCCTCTAAAGGTGTATAAGTAAATGCCTGGGAAGATACGAACATAGATGGTCTAGTTTTTTCATCAGCACAACATAATATATAATTTAATTTTACAAATGTCTTCTTTGAGCTTAGTGTACTGTTATTAGTTATTCCGGCTTCTACTGACATTCTATTATTAGGTTCCATATATAGACTGAGATTTTCCCCATTTTTAATATTGAGTGTTTCATTATTCCACTGATAGGCTTTGTAGTAAACTTTGGCCCATGGAACAAAAGGTACCACCATGCCAATTTCAGCATCATAACCGCCAGCAGCAACTTCAGGAACTCCGTCTACATGATGAATTGATGATGATGCATCATAAAAATTCAAATTAAAATCATAAACTGAGGATTTAATTTCAAACCCTATTCCAAATCTTTGGTGCCCAGTTCTAAACTGTTGATCATAGAAAAAATTTGTTCCATATAGCACTGTCTTGTTTGCGTTAAATGTCCTATAAATTAATCCAGCATTAATTGTTTCTCTGCTGTCAAACGTTGAGAAAGATAATTGGCTTAGGATTGTATTTTGATTATCACCTATTATTTCAAACATACTCAATATTCTAAAATCAGGCTTAGAGGAATCCCTAACTTTTGTTTCAAGTTCAATAAGACGGAGGCTAGATATATTATCTCTAGCCCAAGATTCAATTGCTGAATTACCATGCGCAAAAGCTTGGTTAGCTGCACTGTATGCATTTGACTCTAACGCAGATTTGATGTCTGCACCGCCTGCATGAGCGCTATTAGCCAGAACCATCAAGGTAAATATTTTTGTATATTTAGTCAGCATTTTACCCCCCTTCATAAAAACTAACATATTTTTCTAAACTTTCAAGATTTATAAGATTTTAAGAACTTTCATTAACCAGTAAACTACAACTGAGATCATAAACCCTATAACCACTATATTTATTGCAAACGTTGCTATTCTGAATTCTAGTGTATCATTTTTGTTATTTTCATTAATAAATTGACCATTAATCCATTTTCCACTATAGGTTCTGCCGTCGCTATAAACCCATTTTCCTTCCCCAATTGGTTTGCCATCTCTGTACTCGCCTTCATATGTCTTACCATTTGGAAAAGAATTAATACCAGCTCCATGAGGGACATCATTTTTCCAGCCACCTTTATACATTCGGTTCGACTTTGTTGTAAGCACACCTTGCCCATGTTTTTTGCCGTCTACGAATTCTCCAGTATATACATCACCATTATTAAATGTTTGAACTCCTGATACACCATCATCATTATATTTAATCGACATACTTGATGCGATTTTGGCTGATTTCAATAGCCTGTCTTTACTCATTAATTTCATAAGTACAAGTATCTGCCAAAAAAACTTTTTTTCATATTTCCCCCTCTATTACTTTATCAAATTTCTGTTTTGTTTATAGTATTTTTTCTTAGACATGTATAAGCATTCACTAATGTTTACAGCATATTGTCCTAGATTTGATAGATTTTTTACAATTAATATGTGATTATTAATATGTTAATTAACAGGAGAAAAATATGAGTTGGAGTTTAAAAGGAGAATATGCAGAAAGCTGTAATTGCGATCTGATGTGCCCATGTCTATATCTTCAAAGCCCAACAAAAGGTTTCTGTGAAGCTATGTTGGTTTGGGATATAAGTGAAGGGAATTTAGGAGATGTTAAACTAGATGGTTTAAAAGTCTCTGCATGGCTACATGCACCTGGTCCTAATCTAACCGATGGTGGTTTTCAGCTAGCGCTTTACATAGATGAAAATGCTTCCGATGAGCAAGCTGCTGCTATTGAAGAGCTCTGGGGAGGAAAACATGGCGGACACCTTGGGGTTATAGCTAGCCTAGTTGGTGAAGTTATAGGAGTTAAAAGAGCAGCAATATCATTTACACAAGATGGTACAAAAAAATCTCTCCAAGTAAGTGGAGCAGGTGGCTGGGACATGGCCGGAGTAGAAAGCGGTGACGGTAAAGTTGCACAATGCAATTTTCACCCTCTAGCTATTAATCCTGGTTATCCAGTCGATGTTAGTATGACAAGCAAACAAGAGTATTCAGATCATGGTCGTACATGGAATACTACTGCTGATAGAGTAGGTTTATCTGGACCTTTTGCTTATCAAGCTTAATAAACAAAAATAGATTAAGAGGGCCTCTGGCCCTCTTTTTTTGTAAGTAATTCTATAAAATGTCACAAGAAAAAATAGAAAATCCAGAAATTTTAAAAGCCATTAATGCTTTTAGTCAAAATAAATTTCATGAAGCAGAAATTATCTGCAAGAAGATTTTAAACAAGGATAATAACCCAGATGCTAACCATATACTTGGTTGCATAAGAATGGGAGAGAGAAAATTTGATGAGAGCATCAGTTTGATTGAAAAGTCATTGCAGGTGACGCCTAACAATGTAGGAGTCTTGATATCACTCGGATGCGCCCAGAGTTCAAAGAAGGATTTTAATAAAGCCATCACTACATACAATAAAATTATCACTATTAAGAATGATATATCGCAGGTTCATTTCTATTTAGGTGAGGCATATCGACAAACTCAACAATTTAACGATTCTCTAAGTTCTTTTAAAAGATGCTTAGAACTAGCACCTGATCATATTGGTTGTCAGCTCATGATTGGAATTATATACGAGGAGTTAAGGGAGTTTGATACAGCTATAGATTTCTATAAATCATGCATTGATACATATCCTGAATATACCGAACCTCATATTAACCTAGGCATGTGTTATCTGTTAACAGGTAATTATGAAGATGGTTGGCATGAATACGAATGGCGACTCAAACTACCCATGAAAACATACCAATTAAAACTAGATGAGAAAAAGAAATGGACTGGACAAGATTTGGCAGGAAAGAAAGTTTTAGTAGTTGCCGAACAATCTATAGGCGAAACTTTTCAGTTTATCAGGTTTGCAAAACAACTAGCGATGGATGGAGCAAAGGTAACTGTTTTATCTCAAGACAAAACACTGGAAATCTTGAAGGAACAGTCTTGGATTGATTGTGTATTGAAGTATGGTGATGAATTACCAGAGTATGACTTTTATAGCTATATTATATCTATCGCCAAAGTTTTAGAATGGTCTCCAAGTATGGATACGCAAAAACATCCATATCTTAGTCTCAATGACAATAAATTAACCAAAGACAATAATAAGAAAAGACTTGGTTTTCTTATTGACCCTGATTCTAAACTTGCTACATATAATCAAATGGATGTTCCAAAGGTCAGGTTTATGGAATTATTTTGTAGCAGTGGTTATGAAATTGTAAATTTATCAGACTTTACAGATTATTTAGAGCTTGCTAAGACTATTCAGAATCTTGATATGGTTATAACAATAGAAGGTGATGTTGTTCATCTTGCGGGGTCATTAAATATTCCTACTTTATTAATTTTACCGCCAGTGCCCAGACATACATGGGATTTAAATTACTTAGACTCAACACCGTGGTATCCATCTGTTGAATTATTACGCCAGGGAAAAATATCAGACTGGACAAGTATTTTTGATTACATAAATAAGAGAATATTTCATGTCTAAGTTTTTAGTTAAACAAGCATTTGCAGAAGCAATGGATCTTCACAAAAATGGAAGATTTGAGGAAGCTAAAGAAATATACAATAAAATACTTAAAGTTGATGCTTCAGAACCTAATGCCCACCATTTAATCTCACTAATATTTATGGCAGAAGGTAACCTAGATGATGCTAAATCTCATATAGAATTAGCTATAGCAAAGGCACCTGAGCAAGCTATGTTTCATAGCAATTATGGTGCTATATTACACTCGATGGGAGATTTAAAAGGCTCTGTTAAGGAACTAAAAAAATCATTAAAGATAGATAAGAAATTATTCCAATCAATGTATTCATTGGGTATCGTATACACCGATATGCAACAATATGAAAAAGCGACAGAAAATTATCTTAATGCATTAGAAATTAATCCATCTTCAGCTGAAGCCCATAATAATATAGCAAATTTGTTTAGCTCACTAAATAATCCTGAAGCAGAGTATCACTATAAAAAAACCATTGAGTTACTCCCCAATGAGGCATATCCGCTTCTTAACATGGCTAACTTTCTTATAAAGAATGGAAGATTTAAAGATTCCATACCCTTGTTAAAGGATTTGTTAGATAGAGGTGAAGAGTCAAAGGAAGTTTACAATAGTCTTGGCGTTGCATACAAGGGAATTGATGATAATGAAAATGCTAAGTCTATGTTTAATGAAGCTCTTAGGGTTGACCCAAGCTTTGAGCTAGCTAAGAAAAACATGGAGAGTTTAAGCTGACTACTTATGGCAGTTGAAATTCTCTTGTTGACATAGCCTACTGTTTCTTAGGTGTGAGAGAATTAACATAATACTGCCAGCGATTGTTATTAAGATTGTTGTAAATTCTTCAGAATGATGCTCCGAATGAAAGACTTCATGAATTAATAAAGACACTACTAATAAAATTATTCCTGTTGAGCCCATTAGTAAAACTTTGCGATCACCATGTTTGCGACAACCTATGAAAAATGCAATTGCGGCAAAAGGAATGATAAAATATATCAATGTTTCATGAAATTCATGACTTGCAAAGAATGAATATGGAGCAATTATAAGTATTGCGGGTAATAATACACAATGTATGGCACACGCTGCAGATATGGTTATACCTAAATTATCTATTATTTTTTGCATAGACTAAATCTATCAAGATACATGATTTATTCAAGTTTTTATTAATTTTTATAGATAATGATGTATTTATATTGCTAAGATTACATATGGTTACGAAAGTACAATATGATTTAATTTTAAAAAACGGCACCGTTGTTCTTCCTAAGAAAACTGTAAAAGTTGATATTGGCGTAAAAGATGAACATATTCATACAATTAGTAATTTGTCAGAATGTACTACAGAGTGCTGTGCCGATAATGTAATAGATTGTGAGGGGTTACACATATTACCTGGTGTTATTGACTCACAGGTACATTTTCGTGAACCAGGTTTGGAAAATAAAGAAAATCTAGAATCTGGTATGAAGGCAGCAGCAGCCGGCGGTGTTACAGCTGTTTTTGAGATGCCAAATACTAACCCACTTACCATAACACCTGAAACCATCATAGATAAACTTAAGAGAGCTAGTAGAGTACCATGGACTGACTACGCTTTTTATCTAGGAGGTACAGGTAGGACTGGCCCTAATTTACCAGACTGGGAAAATGCACCTGGTATTTGTGGTATAAAAATCTTTATGGGAGCGAGTACTGGAGATTTAGTCTCTGCAAGTGACGAAGAAGTCGAGTCAGTTGTATCAAATGGAAAACGAGTAATAGCTGTTCATGCAGAAGATCAGTACATTATGGAGGATAATATGAAATCTATCCTTAAAGACTCCCATGATGTTGGTTTACATTGCATTTGGCGATCGCCTGAAAGTTGTTTATCAGCTACAACTAGGGTAGTAAATATTGCTAGAAAACATGGAAGAAGAGTTCATATTCTTCATATTACTACAGCCGAAGAAATGGATTTTTTAAGAAAAAATAAAGACATTGCAAGTGTCGAGTTATTAGCCAATCATTTGACATTGCACGCACCTGATTGCTACGAGAGACTTGGTACGCTTGCTCAACAAAACCCGCCAATAAGAGAAAAACACCATCAAGATGCTTTATGGACAGCACTAAATGATGGCACTGTTGATGTTTTAGCTTCTGATCATGCCCCACATACATTAGATGAAAAATCTCAAATCTATCCTCAATCACCAAGCGGTACTCCTGGCGTACAGACATTAGTTCCTATAATGCTCAATCATGTAAATGCCGGTAAACTCTCATTAGAAAGACTCGTAGATTTATGGTCATATGGCCCAGAGCGCGTTCATAGATTAGTTAAGAAGGGGAAAATTAAAGAGGGGTATCATGCTGATTTCACAGTTATAGATCTTAAGAGAGAAAATATTATTACAAATGCTCAGCAAAAATCTAAGACTGGTTGGACGCCTTTTGATGGAGTGAAGGTTAAAGGATGGCCTGTTATGACGATTATAAGAGGACATGTGGTCATGAGAGACGATGAATTATTCTCTCCAATTGGTAAGCCAGTACTTTTCGAAGAGACAACATCTTAATAATCATGAATACATTTGATATAAATGATAACTCTAAAATTTTTATGGGCTTGGCATTAGAGCTTGCAAAGTCTGCATATGAAAATGATGAAGTACCTGTCGGGGCAGTAATTGTTCAAAGAAGAAATTCAGAAGTCTTAGCAGCTTTTTCAAATCAAATGAGGGCACAGACTTCAGCTATCGCTCATGCAGAGATACTAGCTATACAAAAAGCAACTGATGTTCTTCATAATGAGAGATTAATCGGTTGTGATATGTATGTGAGCTTAGAACCATGCCCAATGTGCGCGCATGCTATTAGCTTAGCGCGTTTAGATACGTTATATTTTGCAGCGGAAGATAAAAAAAGTGGAGGAGTTTTAAATGGCCCTAAAATATTCGATTCTTCATCATGCCATCATAAACCTAAGATACAATTTGGGTTTTTAGAAAAAGAATCATCTGAACTACTTAAAAGTTTTTTTAAGAGCAAGAGGAAAAATAAATTACAAATTAAACACAGCCAGTAGGTTTTGGTAAACCGCCATACTTTGCAATTTTCTTCATAGGGCCTGATTCGAAAACTTCATAGAGTTTACCTGCTTTTCTGTCCATGCCAAACTCTTTTGCAAAAACACGTACTGCCGGGACAGTTCCAGTCTGACTGTACATTTCTCTCGCTTTCATTATATATGACCTAATTTCATCTGTAATATCAAATCCATCAGCTTTTGCCATTTGATGCATTACATCTTCTGACCAATCAGCAGAATTTAATAAGAACCCATCAGCATCTCTTTCCATATTTTATCCCTTTTATGTTTAATTATTAGCAATTATAATAAATATATATTTATGAGTACAGATAATACAGAATTAAGTGATATCCACTCGGATTGTGGTGCATCAGAACCTTATGCCTTACAGGTTACAGATGATAGTATGCACCCCGAATTTGAAAAGGATTGCATAGTAATTATTGACCCAATCAAGCATTGCAAGAGTGGGCAATTTGTTTTTGTTGAGTATGAAGGCGTTAGGTGGTTCAGACAATATATAGAGAAGGATAATAACAAATATTTAATTGCACTTAATAGCCTTTATCCAGAAATTATCTTAGATAATTCATTTGATATAATTGGAATCATAATACAAAAAAATAATAATAGAAAAATAACGCATTACAAATAAATTAATTAGATGAAAAAAGTAATAATATATAGCACTAGAATTTGCCCTTTTTGCGTTAGAGCAAAGAACTTTTTTGACAAAAAGAATATACCTTATGATGATGTAATGGTGGATCAAGATCCTGAGCAATTAAAAATTATGATGGATAAATCTAAAAGACAGTCCGTCCCACAAATATTTATTGGTGATTATCATGTAGGTGGTTTTGATGACTTAATAGAGCATGATATGGATGGCAAACTTAATGATTTACTTAAAGATTAAAAATGGATAAGTATGAAAATAGAGCTATGGAGTTAGAAAGTGGCATAGCTGCTTTTGAAACTAAAAACTTTGCTCATGCCATAAAACTTTTATCACCTATAGCAGATGAGGGAAATAATGAGGCAATGTATAGAGTTGCCATTATGTTGCAAAACGGACTAGGCTGCCAAGCTAATACTGAGAAAGCATTTGAATTTATGGGCAAAGCAGCATCAAATGGATATCCTCTAGCTCAGCATGCTTTTGGTTTTATGTTTTTTGAAGGTGAATGCACAGAAAAAAATATTGACGAGGCTATCAAATGGTTTACAAATGCTGCTGAACAAGGATTAATGGGCTCTGCTACAACGCTTGCTATGATTTATGAAGAAGGGAAACTTGTTGAGCAAGACTTAGAAAAATCACAATATTGGTATAAAAAAGCGGGAATAGAGAAGACTTAATGAAGTATTTTCCCTTCTTCATGGAGTTGAGTAAAAAACCTGTGCTATTGATTGGAGGTGGCGAGGTAGCGGAACGCAAGCTCGACCTATTACTTAAAGCAAATGCGCAAATAACAATTATAGCTAAAGATTTTAGTGATTATATTACTGAATTATTAACATTAAATAATATTATATCTATAAGAGATTCGTATAAAAAATCACATCTTGAAAAAGAAAAATTTTCTTTCGTTATAGCTGCAACCAATGATGAATCCTTAAACAGTCAAATTGCTAAAGATGCTAATGATAGAAATATTCTGGTAAATGTGGTTGATAAACCAGAAATATGTGATTTTATTTTTCCATCTATTTTAGAAAGAGGTCCTGTCACAGTTGCTGTATCTACTGGTGGATCATCCCCAGTTTTAGCCCGTATGTTAAGAACTAAATTAGAAACAATGATCCCAGGCGCATATGGCAGACTAGCGAAAATAGTATCTGATAATCGTGTGCCTGTAAGGGGCAAGCTTAAAAATTCTAAATCCAATAGAATTTTTTGGGAGCAAATGCTGAATAGTAAATTTGTTGAATTAGTGTTGAGTGGCAAAGATAATGATGCTGTGGAATACCTTGAATCTGAAATATCAAAATTTGATGAAGAAAAAAAGGGCGAGGGCGAAGTATATCTCGTAGGTGCTGGTCCAGGAGATCCAGACCTTTTGACTTTTAGAGCACTTAGATTAATGCAACAAGCCGATATCGCGTTATATGATAGACTAGTTCATCCGTCGATTATAGATTTAATAAGAAGAGACGCCAGAAAAATATATGTTGGAAAACAAAGGGATGACCATACGGTAAGACAAGAAGAAATCAATCAACTTCTTGTAGATTATGCTAAGTCTGGTAATAGGGTTTTAAGATTAAAAGGAGGCGACCCTTTTATTTTTGGGAGAGGAGGTGAGGAAATAGATACACTTGTTGAAAATAATGTTTCTTTTCAGGTTGTCCCAGGAATTACCAGTGCCAGCGGTTGTTCTGCATATAGTGGGATTCCTCTTACACATCGTGATCACGCTCAGTCTTGTATTTTTGTAACAGGTCACTTAAAAGAGGGTCGACTAGATTTAGATTGGCCGAAACTCATTCAGCCAAATCAAACAATTGTATTCTATATGGGTTTAGTTTCCATAGACATTATATGTAAGGAACTAGTGGCTAATGGCTTAGAGTTATCAACTCCTTGCGCTCTCATTCAGCAAGGCACCACACCAGAACAAAAAGTATATACATCTGTCTTAGGAGAAATGAGTGAACTGGTTAGAAGGGAAAAACCATCGGCTCCAACTATATTCATAATTGGCCATGTTGTAAAACTGAGGGATAAATTAAATTGGTTTAATCCTGGCTAATAGCTCAGCGTGAAATTTATAGGGACTGTTAAGTCTATTTTGTTCTTACCCATAGAGTCCGGAATTTTTGGGAAAGGAGATGATTTTCTAATCATTCTTAAAGCTTCTCGGTCTAATAATCTGTATCCAGAGGATTCGACGCTAACATTTGTAATTACACCATTTTTTAAAATAGTGAAGGTGACTTTTGGTGATCCTTCTTGTCTACGTTGTTTGGCAAGCGTTGGGTAGCTCTTATTGGAATCTATAATTTGACGTACTCTTCCATAGTAAGTGTCATAAGTGTAATTGGTTTTATCGCCGGCTTTTCTATTATCCATTAGAACTTGCTGATCTTTTTCAGCATCATCAGACTCAACAGTTTCTTGTTGAGACGCAAGACTCTTTTCAAATACTTCTTCTGATTTTTCTAAGACAATCATTTGTATAGTCATTCCAGTTTCACCAACTGTTGTAATATCATTTACAAATAGTTTAGTGGTAAAGGCAAATAGCAAAAACATTGAATGAATAAAAAATGCTATAAATAGGTAGTTATTAATATTATCGTTTTTATGAGTCGTCATTTGTTATCAATGTAATATTTTTTATCTTACTTTCAGTCAGAATTAGTAGTACTTTTTGTAGACCGCTTGAATCTATAGCCGCATCCGCTGCTAAAATTAATTCTTCTTTATCTAGTTTTAGAATTGTTCGTTTAAGATCTGAGAAATTAACTATCTGGTTATTTACAAAAATCGTGCCATCTTTTTGAATAAATAATACATTTGTTCCTTGTTCAATGTATTCATCGAGTTGCGCAACACTTAATTGCACATCATGTAATTCTTTTTGTTTCGCAATAACACCAGCCAACATGAAAAATATTAATAATAAAAAAATAATATTCACAAGTGGTAGTAAATTGTCGTCGTTTATATTTTTTTTGTAATCTGTCTTTATTTTCATTTTTTTTAATTTTTACGCAGTAACGGTAATTTCTCCATTTTTTTAGTATCATCTGACTTATACTTATTATCATTCTTTTCAACACCTAAGGTTACATTTGATATATTACTTTTTTTAAGACTTTCAATTAAAGTCAACATTTGTTGAACATTTGTTTTTTCACCGGGCTTGATTACTACAATGAGATCTTCATCTGTTGATAGCTCACTTAAAATCTTTTCTTTAATAGTACTCAGTTTATAATCTTGACCATTCAGTTTAAACTTGTTATCAACATCAAACTCTATCACATATACTTTCTTATCACTTTGCGTGATACTTGCTGATTCATTAGAGAGGTTGATGTCAGTTTTACTAAAACTCTGGAAGTTAGTCGCCAACATGAAAAATATCAAAAGGATAAATACTACATCAATTATTGGTGTTAAGCTGATTCTCGTCATGTTGCCTCCATAGATAGTTATTCTATACAACAGATCCATATCTGTCATATTTCCGATAATTATAGTCTAAAAAACCCCTATTTATAATGAAAATAAGACTCATTATTGTTTACAAATGATAATCATTCTCATATACTGTCATGGTTACAAACATAATAATGAGGAATATATGAATAAATACACATTATATGCGGCGATATTTGGTTTATTATCGCTGGTTATTCAGCCTATTCATGCAGAGGAAATTAGTCCTGTGACTATTTTTGGTACTCAAGATACCACCACTACAGCTGGTTCTGCGCACTATATAGATGATGCTGAAATGAGACGTAATGGCTATACAGATGCAGAGAGGATTTTAAATAGAATCCCTGGCATCTATTCACAAAGTGAAGATGGCTATGGTCTTAGAACAAACCTAGGTATGCGTGGCACAAGTGCACTGCGTACTACAAAAATTAATGTCCTAGAAGACGGCGTGCCACAGGGGCCCGCAATATATGCTAATGGTAGTATGTACTTCTTTCCAGACGTTGGGCGTATGGAAGGTGTTGAAGTTTTAAAAGGTGCAGCAGCGATTGGTCATGGACCAAGAACTACAGCTGGTACTATTAACTTTATATCACGTTCTGTTCCAACTGCAGGCTCTGAAGGACACTACTCTCTAACTTTTGGTGATGATGGTTTTTCAAGAAATCATACTTACTATGGTGGGAATATTGGTTCTATAGGATACGTATTTGAATATCAAGATCATCGTGCTGATGGTTTTAAAACAATTGGCGGAACAGGAAATCCTGATGGCGGTTTTGATAAACAAACAGATTTATTTAAACTTCGTTGGAACTTCGGCGGAGAATGGGATCAGTCTTTTGAATTAACAAGTTCAAATACTACTGAAAAATCTAATGAGACATATGTTGGTCTAACTACTGCAGCGTTTCACGCTGACCCATATCAAAGATATGCATCATCAGCAGCTGACCAAATGACTAATGATTATCATAGATATATTTTTACTCATCAAATGTCACCTCAGGATAATCTAACTATTACTACTAAACTCTATAAGACTCGTTATTCGAGACTTTGGGGTAAAATTAGTAAAGTATACGTTGACCCTGAAAATGATGGTGTTGGAACTGTTAGTGCGATTGCTTTCGAAGACTTAAGCTTTAGAGATAGTTGTAGTAATTATAACTCAATAGCTACAGACGGATTAGCATGTAACGTTCTAACTATGCAGCGTTCAATGCTTTCTAATGAATATTTTTATAGAGCTATGGGACATCGTGACTACGGTATGACTGGATTCCAAATGGTATTTAACCATGAAATCGGTAACCATAATTTAGAGTATGGTTATAGACGTCACAAAGATTATAGGGCAAGAGCAGATTCTGGCTTTTACCAAACGTGGAGACTCGATTCTAATAATAAGATGCAGTGGATCTCTACAGTAGGTGAAGACGGTACTCAAGAGACAGCAGCTGAGTTAAAAGACACTGATGCTGTATCATGGCACCTTAAAGACGTAATTACTGATGGTGCATTTACGCATACATTTGGTATACGTTATGAGGACATGGAAAGTAATGATGGTAAAAATGCGACCCCAGGAGACTCTAAACAAGATTTAGAAAGAACAGCTACAATGATGGCTGCATCTACTCTGTATAGAGCTGCGCCAGGAGTATCATTATACGCTGCATATAACCAAGGACACAGTCCTGTTGATGCGGGTAAAGGCCTTTCTGTGGAACCTGAAGAGTCTGACAACTATGAAGTTGGATTTAGAAAGGAATCACCATCTGGCTTTATGGAAATAATTGCTTTCTTAAATGATTATGAACAATTAAATGAAACTTGTCTTGCAGCTAATGGATGTACTGGTACTACCGGATCTACTACTAACTTAGGACAAGCAGAAGTTAAAGGTATTGAATTTCAATATCGTATAAATAATCTATTTGCTGGACCAGAGATGAAGGGAGCTTCTTCTATGTCTAGCACAAGATATCCATTTTTAGTATCGGGAATGATACAAGATTCTGAATATAAAGGTCAGAACCTTAATTACAATGGCAAAACAATTGCTTATGTTCCTGATTTTCAACTTTACACATCATTAGGTATGGAAACTACCAATTGGAGTGTAGGGCTTGGAGCAAAATATTATGACAGTATGTTTACTGATAACATGAACGTATTTAGAACAGGTCATGCATTCATATTTGACTTACACAGTTCAATGAATCTTCCTATGAATACTGCAGGTATCAGAAACGCTAAATTATTTTTAAACGTCGACAACTTATTTGATAAAGTCTACGTTGCTTCTGAGCATGAATATGGAAAACGTCCGAACAAACCATTGTCAATAATGGCAGGGGTGAAATTCGACTTCTAGGTTTTCATCTTTCTCCGGTGAAAAATAGCATGGTATCTAACTAAAAGAATAATCTCTCCAATAGTTAGATACCATTGCGAATATCCACACATATCACTAAGATCACGGATTTGCGTGTCTCTATAGATTCTGATACCATTACGTTCTGTGGGGGTAATATGAGACAATACGTTCATTATCAGATCGTTTTACTGCTGGTAGCATTACTTGCAGAGCCGGTTAATGGCTTAGCCTATGAAATATCACAAGCTAGCTCTAAACATGCTCTTTGCAGCTATAATGCCGATAACC
>MDTG01201742.1_pt1 | contig 39402 bp, 38 predicted proteins | sample 811421 | NCBI WGS metagenome assembly MDTG01 (sample SAMN05326645, study PRJNA326480) | marine metagenome | isolation source: seawater | place: Pacific Ocean: South East | collected 2011 | reverse complement strand
TCCTTGGATCTGTGTTGCATACTCTGCACCAGTTTCAGCTGCTTTCGCTGTATTCCTTGTTTATCCATTCGGTCAGGGTTCATTCTCTGATGGTATGCCTCTAGGAATTTCTGGAACATTTAACTTCATGTTTGTTTTCCAGGCTGAGCACAACATTCTAATGCACCCATTCCATATGGCTGGTGTAGCTGGAATGTTTGGTGGAGCTTTATTCTCTGCTATGCATGGTTCACTAGTGACTTCTTCACTAATCCATGAAACAACAGAAACAGAATCTCTTAACTACGGTTATAAGTTCGGCCAAGAAGAAGAGACATACAACATCGTTGCAGCTCATGGCTACTTCGGTCGTCTAATCTTCCAATATGCAAGTTTCAATAACAGTCGTTCACTTCACTTCTTCTTGGCTTCATGGCCAGTGATCTGTGTTTGGTTGACTTCAATGGGTATTTGCACAATGGCATTTAACCTAAATGGTTTCAACTTCAACCAGTCTGTTGTAGATGCAAACGGCGTAGTTGTTCCTACTTGGGGTGATGTACTTAACCGTGCAAACCTAGGTATGGAAGTAATGCATGAGCGTAATGCTCACAACTTCCCACTAGACCTTGCAGCTGCTGAGTCAACATCTGTAGCACTAGTTGCTCCAGCAATTGGTTAAGCAAAACTAAATTGGTTTAGTTAAAAAAAGCCTCCTATTTTTTAGGGGGCTTTTTTATTGTTATTTTTTATTGATAGATTATTACTTGAATACAGTAAAAATTTCAAATTTATTTTTGAGAGGAATTTAATTAATTATGGGTAACAATTTTGGCCAGATCTTTAAAATATCTACTTTTGGAGAATCTCATGGAGATTCAATAGGAGTTATTTTGGAAGGTTGTCCTCCAAGATTAGAATTAGATATTTCCAAGATTCAATTTGAGTTAAACAGAAGAAAGCCTGGACAAAGTAAAATTACAACTCCTAGAAAAGAATCTGATCAGATCCAAATTCTTAGTGGCGTCGAAGGAAATAAAACACTTGGGACACCAATTGCAATGTTGGTTAAGAATAAAGATAAAAAGCCCTCAGACTATAAAGAAATAAATAAGGTTTTCAGACCTTCACATGCTGATGCGACTTATCAAGCAAAATATGGAATTCAAGCTTCTAGCGGTGGTGGTAGAGCATCAGCCAGGGAAACCATTGGAAGAGTTGCTGCTGGTGCAATAGCTAAGCAATTACTAGAGAAAGAATGTGGTTTGGAAATCCTTGCCTGGGTAGAGAGAATTCATGATATTGAGGCAAATATAAATCATGAAAAGGTCAAGTTAAGTTCAATAGAGTCAAATATTGTGAGATGCCCTGATGAAAAACAATCTTTAAAAATGATTGAAAGAATTGAATCTATTAGTAAAGAAGGAGACTCATGTGGAGGGGTGATCAAGTGCGTGGTAAGAAATGCTCCTTCAGGACTTGGAATGCCAGTATTTGACAAACTTGAGGCAGATCTTGCAAAAGCATTAATGTCTCTACCTGCTACAAAAGGCTTTGAAATAGGTTCAGGCTTTCAAGGCACATTTTTAAAGGGTAGTGAACATAATGATCAATTTGTTCCAAGTTCTGATAAATCAATTAAGACTTTTACCAATAATTCTGGAGGTGTACAAGGCGGAATAAGTAACGGAGAGCCTATTCTTTTAAAAGTAGGTTTTAAGCCAACTGCAACTATAAGAAAAACTCAACAAACAATTGATGAGCAAGGCAAAGAAGTAACTTTAAAAGCTAAAGGTAGACACGACCCGTGTGTTCTGCCAAGAGCTGTCCCGATGGTTGAAGCTATGGTTGCATTAGTTCTTGCAGATCACTTATTAAGACAAAGGGGCCAATGTGGATAATTATTAGAAATAAAGAATAAATCTATTTATTTTTATTTATCCAATCTATTAAGTAATCATCTTTGTGGTTTGAAAGACTTCTGCCTAAAGCAACAGCATTAAAGCCAGACTCTAGCCAGGAATTTATTTCTTTAGGATTTATTCCTCCAGAGGCAATAATAAAAGGGATTGGATTTAGTGGAGTCTCTATCTTTTTTAAATAACTTTTTCCAAATAAAGATGCAGGAAAAAGTTTTAATATTTCGTAGCCAAATGCTTTTGCACAATTTATTTCTGAAGGAGATAGAACTCCAGGTATTAGAACATGATTTGCTTCCTTTGCTTTTTGTTGTAACTCTAAATTCCAAACAGGAGACATTGAATAAGAAACTTTGGTTTGCAAAACAGTTTTAAAAGCTTCGTTTGATGTAACTGATGCTGCTCCAAATATGTTTGATGGGAAATTTCTACATACAATTCTCATTAAAGAAACCCATTTATTACTAGGAGTACAAGCAATTTCAATATTTTTAATACCAATAGAATTTAAATTACTAATTTGATTAATAGTAGGAGAAAATATTTCATTCTCAATATCATATAAGTTGGGCCTTATTACTATAATAATTGGTTGTTTTTTTAAATTATTAATTAAATTTCTTTGATTAACTAACCATACAGATTCATAATTATTCTTATGCGTATTCAGCAACTTTGACATTATTTTTAATAAGTAGATCTTGAAGTTCTTCTGAATTGACTGTTTCTTTGTCCATTAACATTTCTGCTAATTGATCAAGCACATGCTTGTTATCAACAAGCACTTTCTTAGCTCTCTTGTAGGCAGTAGTAACAAGTTCAGAGACCTCAGCATCTATAGTTGCTGCAGTGCTTTCTGAAAAATCTCTTTCTGAAGCTATATCTCTACCTAGGAACATACCTCCTTGAGATCTTCCTAAAGCTATTGGTCCAAGCTTCTCGCTCATTCCAAACTTTGTAATCATTTGTCTAGCAACTTGTGCCACTTGTTTCAAATCATTAGAGGCACCTGTTGTGACTTCTTCCTCTCCAAAGATTATTTCTTCTGCCAATCTTCCACCTAAGGCAACCGCCATTTGATTTTGTAAATACGATCGTGAATAGAGACCAGATTCCATCCTTTCTTCGCTTGGAGTAAAGAATGTGAGACCGCCCGCTTGCCCTCTTGGTATTATTGATACTTTTTGTACTGGATCATAGTCAGGCATTAGAGCTCCGACTACGGCATGACCTGCTTCATGGTATGCCACTAATTTCTTTCTTTTTTCACTAATAACTCTATCTTTTTTTTCCGGACCAGCCATTATTCTTTCTATTGCATCTCCCACTTCATCATTGCTTACTTCACTTAAGTTCTTTCTTGCAGCTAATATTGCAGACTCGTTTAATAAGTTGGCCAGGTCTGCACCTGTAAAACCAGGAGTTCTTCTTGCAACTTGGTCAAGGTCTACATCTTTTGCAATAGTTTTACCTTTTGCATGCACATTTAATATTTGCAATCTTCCTGAGTAATCTGGTCTATCAACAGTAACTTGCCTGTCAAAACGACCTGGCCTCATTAAAGCTGAATCAAGTACATCTGGTCTATTAGTAGCAGCAACAATAATAATTCCAGTATTGCCTTCAAATCCATCCATTTCAGTGAGTAATTGATTAAGTGTTTGTTCTCTTTCATCATTTCCTCCTCCAAGTCCTGCTCCACGCTGTCGTCCAACAGCATCAATTTCATCAATAAAAACTATGCAAGGTGCGTTCTTTTTTGCTTGTTCAAATAAATCTCTTACTCTACTAGCCCCAACACCAACAAACATTTCAACAAATTCAGAACCTGATATGGAGAAAAATGGAACTGCGGCTTCTCCAGCTACTGCTTTAGCGAGCAATGTTTTCCCAGTCCCTGGAGGACCTACGAGTAAAACACCTTTAGGAATCTTTGCACCAACTGCAGTGAATCTATCAGGATTTTTTAAGAAATCTACGACTTCCGTAAGTTCTAATTTTGCACCTTCAATTCCAGCTACATCATTAAATGTTACCTGAGTAGAAGGTTCCATTTGGAGGCGGGCTTTACTTTTCCCAAAACTCATTGCTGGATTACCTCCGCCTCCGCCTCCGGACTGAGATCTTCTAAATAGAAAGAATAATCCTCCTAGGAGTATTACAGGGAATATTAGGCTTCCAATAGCCTGCTGGACAGGTCTGGGCTGAGTGGTTGGTTGAACAGCAATATCAACATTGTGTTCGCTTAAGAGTTCTAATAATTGATTATCTGGAGCAAGATTAACCTTTGCTCTACTTCCATCACTTTCTACAACTTGAGCAGAAACTTTGTCAGAAGAAATAAGTACTCGACTTATCTGATTTTCTTCAACAGCATCAATAAAATCACTGTATCTGATTATTCTTGCAGTCTTAGTAGTGCTTGGCTGATCAAAAAAAGCACTCCCTACAAAAATAACAACCACAACGAGAAGTGCGTAAAGCCCGATGTTTCTCCAACGTTTGTTCAAGGTTCATTTTGCCAATGATTTTATTTTAGTAGGCTCTAGGCCTTAATCGCTGGCTCGAAGTACATCTACTACGCTTTTGAATGCAAACCACTCCGGTATCTCTTCCCCAGATCTAAGCATTTTCCTAAACTCAGTACCGCTCAACTTCTTGATGTGCAGGCCATCTTGGGTGGCTTCCTCTGCAGTTACATATCCCTTCTCTTCTGTATATACAAGATTCAAAGAAGGTACGGTTTTCATCTCAAGTTCAATTGAACAATCCTTGGCAAATCCTTGAGCATCATAAGGTCCATAAAAATCTTCACCAGTAAGACTTGACTTGCAACCAGCCATGTCTCTTCCAATTATAAAATGGGTACAGCCGTAATTTTTTCTAATAATCATATGTTGTAGTGCCTCCCTTGGACCAGCCATGTGCATTGAATATGGGAGATATGACCATTTGATTCTTGGGTTGTTGACTTCTTGTGCAAGCCTTTCATAAGTCTGAAATCTTACAGACCCAGGTATGTCGTCTTGTTGAGTGGGGCCACATGTAGGGTGGACTAATACGACTGAATCTGGTCTCACGTTTTCTGCATCAAGGGCTCTTGTGAAAAGTTCGTAATGAGCTCTATGTATAGGATTTCTACATTGAAAGGCAATTACATCTTTGTTTTTGGGAAGTATATTTCTAATTTCAGTAGGAGTCTTACATGGGAATATTCTTTTTGGTAATTCAATTCCTGTGATATTTCCACCTACATAATATTTCTTTCTCTCAGATGCAATCATCTTTACTGCTGGATGCTCTATAGATGTTGTTCCATAACAATTTTTTGCCTCAAATACTTTATCTGGTTCCCATATTTCGCTAATTTCTAAAACTGCAATATCTTTATCTAAATAATTTAAAAAAACTTTTTCTCTTTTTTGAAGATCTTCTCTATCTGTGTCAAAAACTATTGGAAGGCCAAAAAGAGTTCCATCTTTTAGTCGATAATTTTTTACAACATTATCGTAATTTTCTTGATCCATAAAACCTTTGCATGGAGAAAAGGCACCAATTGTCAAAAGTTCTACATCACAAGCATTTCTATCTGAACAATACAAAGTTTTTTTTATATTATTTTTTAAAACTTTCAGATCAGATTTTCCAACCATTAAATTAATCAAATCTCCTCCATGAGGACTGATAAGTTTTGAATTATGGTCGGTTTGATATTCGTTGTTACTCATTGATTTAGAAAATACATAAAAAAAAACGGGGAGAAATCCTCCCCGTTTTTTTTAAGATCTAAATTTCTTAGACCTTTTTGCCATAAAAACTACCAATTATTTTTATATCAGTAGGATCTTTTGAACCTAGATCATTGTCTGATGGTTGAATTGCTGTGAATGTGCCAGTAAACTCATTAGTCTCTTCATTTACAGCCTCTACAGAGAGTGTAATTTCCCCTTTACCAGAGATATCTTTTTTGACGTTTTCTCTGGCAAGATCTTCATCATCTCCACCAAGTGCAACTAAGCCCTGCGCATATTCAACACCGGTATCTTTTGCACGGCTTTTTGGATCAAGGAAAGCTCCTGTTCTATAACTTGGAGTAAACGTTGTTCCTTTGAATTCAGCACCTGGAGAGATAGATTTTGATCCATCAGCAATCATGTCTTTCACAGAGAATGCCAGTGGAAATTCCTCTCCATCAGGAGCTAAAACTGTTATTAGAGAGAAATCAATTCCTCCTTTCTCAGTGAATTTACCACCAGATAAATCACCATAGACTTCATCAATACTAGTATTGAATCTGGGGCTGATAATTTTTGCAGGCAGAAATTCTGCTTGCTTTCTTTTGCTTCCTCCAGATTTAACAAAAATTTCTTTTGGTTGGAGGCAAAGACTTTTGAAGCTTCCATCGGCACTTATTGAGCCAGATGAACCATCGGGAAGAGTTGTACATTCGCCTGCTTGTCCAGTGTTAACCACATTCCCGAATCGGGCGTTGCCCCTCTCAGGACCTTTTACAAAGGCGGCGGAAACATCAGTAGGCGCAGAAATGAAGGCAAGGCAAAAAGCCAAAACCAAAGCTAAAAGTGAACGAAGTCGCATGAGTAGTTAAGCCGTAATAGGAGGAAAATCGTTTTAAATTCCTTCTATCTAGTCAGTTGGGAGCTTACAGGCACATATGGACGTTGTGACAAGCCTTTTATACCTCTAAACAACCCGTAGCTTATTGAAACCTTTGAAAATCGCTTTTATTTCTTCAAAACCCTTTAGTACCAATAGATTAAAAGGAAAGAAAGAAATGATGAAAATTTATGAATATTTTTAAATTTCATAAATTTTTATTTTTTATGCCCAACATTTCGTCAATCAATTTGTTTGCAAGAGTGAATTTGTTGTCAACATCAAACTTTTTACAAAAATTTTCTCTCCCAATCAAAAAACCTCCATTTAGGCTTTCTCCAAATCCTTGGTGGGGTCTATCAATGGGGTTTGCAAAAATTAAATCACATGATTTATCATTCATTTTCTTAATAGCTAATCTCATAATTTCTTCATCATCTCCTGTTAAGGCAGTGAAGCCCATGATCAATTGGCTTGTTCTTTTATTTGCGGATAAATTTTTAAGAATATCTGGAGTAAGTTCAATATTTTCAGAGAAAAATTTAAACAGAGATTTTTTTTCTAATTTTTTTGAATAATTAGATTTTATTCTTATATCTGAAATCGCAGCAACCATACATATAAAGTCAGATTCGTTTGAAAGCTCAATTACTTTGGATTCCAAGTCACTTGATTTGTTGACTTTATAAACTTCAAGACCCTCTAATAAATTCTCATTAGCTTTAATAGATGAGTAGATTAGATTAACATTGGCTCCTCTTAACCTTGCAGCTTGAGCCATTAAGATTCCCATATAGCCTGAACTTTTATTAGATATTTGCCTAACTAAATCTATTTCTTCAATTGTTGATCCTGTTGTTATTAAAAAGTTTTGATTAATTAAATCATTTTTAGGTTGATTATTTTCATTCTTATTAATTACAGCGCTCTGGATTGCCAGCTCTATTACTTCAGGGCTAGCCATTTTTCCTTCACCAGTCCTATCACAAGCTAATAATCCATAGTTTGGGTTTAATTTAATAAACTTTTTATTCTCGCTAAGTGTATTCCAGTTCCTTTTAACAGCTTCATTTTCCCACATTGAGGTATTCATTGCTGGGGCTGCAATTATTGGTACTTCTGATGCAATTAAAGTGCTTACAAGTAAATTATCTGCAATGCCATGAACATATTTTGCTAAAGTAGAAGCACTGAGTGGTGAGATCGCTATTACATCTGCCCATTCAGATAAAGCAATATGAAGAGGTTTTGATTGTGAGCGATCCCACTGATCTTGATCCAAATAACATTTACTTCTACTTAAAGTCGAGAGAGATAATGGACTTACAAGCTTAGAAGCGCTCTCTGATAAAAGACACCTAACATTAGCTTTTTTCTTTATTAAATTACTTAATAATATTGGTGTTTTGACTGCTGCAATGCTTCCACTAACACACAATAATATATTCAAACCTTCTATTGGATTAGAACTTTTAAATTCCATTTTTTATCAAGTTTAATGATTTTGTTTGAGAGGAATTTTTTCCCCTTATGGTAAATATTTATTATTAATTTTATCTCTAAATTGAGAAAATATAATTAAATTAATTAAAGAAATTTTATTCCCTCATAAAGATTTTCATGATTCAATCCAAAAGTTAACAAGATTTAAGGCCGCTGAGAGACATTAGGCGAAAATTGAGAGAATTAAATCAAGTTTTTATTTAAATGAATTATTCTTTTAAGGTATAGACAAAAAACGATTATTCCTCAGATGGATGCATCGTAAAAATTATTAAAGACTAAATCAAAACAAAATCAGCGAAAAATGATGAAGATCTTTTTTAACTATGTGAATTACAATGATTTTGTAATACATTAGAAAATATATTTGCATTGAAAAAATATTTATGACAAAAAAGCTCCAATCAACCTCATTACAAAATAATTTTGGATCATTATTTAAGAGACTAAATTTTTGGGCATTGAACCCATGGAGGAGAATCTCTTTAGTAATAATATTTTTCCTTGTTGGTTTCTTTATTGGTGGTTCTCTTGGAATGATAAATGGCACATTAGCTTTAATGGATCCGGTTGGGGCATTCTATACTGTACTAATAATAGAAGTTTTAATTAGAAATAGGATTAATTTTCAAAGAAAATATGAACAGAAGACAATTTTAAATCTTATAGATTCTTTTAGAATAGGTTTACTTTATGGGTTATTTATGGAGGGATTTAAATTACTTTAAATATTATTTGTATCCCCTTTAATCATTAATAAATATAGTAATGCCATTCTTATTGATATTCCATTTTTCACTTGCTTATCAATTAATGAGATAGATAAATCATCTATCACATCACTACTAATTTCAACCCCTCTATTTACTGGCCCAGGATGCAGAATAGGTATTTTCTTCTTATTAAGCCTTAGGACTTCATGATTAATTCCATAATCTTTATGATAATTGGAAAAATCAGTTATTAAATTATCATTCATCCTTTCTTTCTGAAGTCTAAGTGTCATCAACGCATCAACCTCGCAAATTGTTTCTTTTAAAAATCTTGAAATCTTTATTTTCCCCCTCTTTTTTACTGGATCACTTAATTGATTGGAGTGTTTATTCTCTAAAAATTTTTGAAAATCATCTGGCAGCAAACTTGGAGGGCCACAAAGAATTACTTCAGCGCCACAGGCAGTAAGAGCCCAAATGTTTGATCGTGCTACTCTAGAGTGAATAATGTCTCCTACGATTGCAATTTTTTTACCATTTAAAGATTGTGGAGAAGGATTTTGGGGATTGAAGAAATTGGCAAGAGTATATAGATCTAGTAGTCCTTGGCTTGGGTGGCTATGCAAACCATCTCCTGCATTTAGTACAACTGTCTTTAGACCTCTTTTGGAAATTTGATTAACTAATTCTTGAGCAATGTTTGAGCTGGTATGTCTTAAAATAATTAAATCTGTACCCATAGAAATATAAGTTAAAGCAGTATCAATAGGACTTTCCCCTTTGATTAAAGAGCTATTGGTTGAAGAAAAATTATGAACATCTGCAGATAGTTTTTTTGCTGCTAACTCAAAACTGCTTCTTGTTCTGGTGCTTGGCTCAAAAAATAATGTAGTAATTAATTTCCCTTGAAGGTTTGGAAGTTTTATTGTTCCTGCATCTATTTGAGAATCAAATTCTTTTGCTAATTCAATAACAGTTGAATAATCATCTATTGAGAAATTAGATAAATCAATAATATTTTTATGATGCCAATTCTTCATTTAATTTTAATTAGTGGGTTTCCAACATGTTTTCTTAGACGGACTCGGGTCTCCTTTCATTCTTTTGCTGACGCTTCGACTCGTCTTTAAATACCATCTCCAATATAAATCTTTTGCTTTTGAAATACCAATTCTTTTTGTATTTAAAATCTCGTTTTCACAAAATATATCAGGACGATCTTCTATCCAGATCCCATTTTTTTTTGAAATTATTAAGTTATCGTAGCTTTTATTTATTTCGAATTTTTTTGTAACTAATCCTGGACCTGAAGCTGACCTTTCATCTTCGTCAGGAATAGCAACTGATCTAATTAATACTCCATTTGCCCAATTACTTTTATGAGTGACAACATTTAAGCAATAATGTATTCCATAACAAATATAAACATAAAATTTTCCTGGAGAGCCAAAAAGCGTCTCATTTGAATTATTTCTTTTGAAATGACCATGACAAGCAGCTTCTTCTTGAGAATAAGCCTCTGTTTCTACGATTATCCCTGAAATAAAATTATTATTGTCAATTTTTTTTACAAGCTTACATCCAATTAAATTAGGACCAACTTCTTCCGCTGGACGACTATAAAATTTTTTATTTAGAATTTCGATATTTACTATATGCTTACGAAAATATAATACCGCGCGATTATATATATGAATTTTCTTGAAGTTAAAATTTTTAATATTTTTATGAGATTTTATTTTTTTGAATGCTAGATTAAAATGTGTTATAAATTTATTTTAAATGCCATATATCTCAAAAGAAGAAGTTGAAAAAGTTGCTACATTAGCAAGATTAAGTTTGTCAGAGAATGAAATAAAACAATATTCAAAACAACTCGAGGAAATACTTGATTATATAAATCAATTAGGTTCTGTTGATACAGAAAATATTATTCCTACAACAAGAGCAGTAGAAGTGACAAATGTAGTTAGAAGGGACGAAGTACAAATTTCTTCTGAACAAGAGTTACTTATTAATTTGGCACCGCAAAGAGAAGGTAAGTTTTATAAAGTACCTAAAATCATGTCTGATTAATTATTTGCCTTTTTTACTTTTAGCGATAACAGATTTATGGATTAAATTGATAAATATTTTTCTAAATCTATAGCTTGGAATAAACCATGCAAAAAATCTCATTTTGCTTCTGAATTTTTTGTGACTTCTAATTCCAAGAAAAATATCATATAAAAAATTTATACTATCTTTGCTTGATTCAAATATTCCCATCCTTTGAGGAGAACCTTTTGAATCGAGTAAATTTTTTGTAACTTCATATGCAGGCTTGTATTCAAACCAAGGAATAGAGGGCCACAAGTGATGAATAAGATGATAGTTCTGACCCATGATTAACCAATTCATAGTCTTTCCTGGATATACTCTTGCGTTTTTCCATCTGTTCCTAGAATTAAAAGGTCTGTGTGGCAAGTAATCAAAGAAAATCCCTAAAGTCACACCAACCATTAGAGCAGGGCCAAACCAAAGATTATAAATAACATTCATAAAATCAAATTTAATTCCAGCTAATACTATTGATATAAATAAACTTCTTTCAATTCCCCATTGTAATAATTCGAACCGTCTCCAAAGTTTTCTTTCAAAGAAAAAATATTCATGATAAAAAAATCTAGGAGCAATTAACCAAACTGGACCAAAAGTGCTAACGATATGATCTGGATCATTTTTCGGATCATTTACATATTTATGATGTTCAAGATGAACTCTTGTAAATACAGGAAAACTAAATCCTAATAAAATTGCAGCTCCATGTCCCATTGCTTGATTTATCCATCTGTTTGGATGAGCAGCATTGTGACAAGCATCATGAATAACAGTGCCCTCCATATGTAAGGCAAGAAAAGCAAGAGCTACCAGAACAGGCAAAGGCCAATTCTTTTCGTACCATTGCCAAACACTTAAAGCTGCTAATAAGTAACCTGATATAAATAAAAAAACTGTTACGTTCCAATTACCAGGAGGATCAAGATATTGTTGTAATTCGCTTTGCCAATCATTAGGAGTATTCAATTTGGTTACCACCTGTTTTTCTTTTTTTGGTGGCTTTAATAATTTATTCATTGAACACGATTGCAATCAAAATTGACTATGAAGAAATAATTGGAACTTGTTATAAAATTTTTTTATCCAAAGAACGATAATGAAGAACTTCTAAAAAAATTGAATAGTTCCAAAAAATTGCAGTAATAGCGGAAGATTTAATAAAAAAATTACTTTCCATTCTATCAAAAAGTTACTGATTTGGTGTGCTTACATAACTCGTTTCACAAAGTGATCTTTAAAGAAATCTAAAAAAGTTGTTACTCGCTCAAAATAAAAAATTTACATTCAAATATTTCCTTAAAATTTATTTGGATCAATGCATAATTTCCTTACCTATTCAACTTCAAATATTTTCAGAGCATCATGAGATAAAAAAATGGTACTCAATCTATTAATATTAAAAGGCCTGCGGTCGTGGCGGAATTGGTAGACGCGCGAGTTTTAGGTACTCGTATCTTCGGGTGTGGGAGTTCAAGTCTCCCCGACCGCATAATTCCACTCTTTGTCCATGAAATTTGAAATAAATTTAATTTTGATCTTAAGAATCAATTTTCTAATTTAAATTGTTATGGGTTGGCGTCTTGTGTGTTCAGCCTTATAACAGTGACTAACTTTATCTAAATACATTAATGTATTTGCAGGGAATGTCTTCTTGGTGAAAGTTGTAATCAATGAACTTTTCCTGTAAGTACAAATACAAAAAGTTAAATTTTTTTCAAAGTGTCTCAAGATAACAAACAAAATTCTAATTCACCTCAATCCTTTAAGGACTCATTGAATTTGCTAAAAACAGATTTTAGTATGAGGGCAAATTCAACCATTAGAGAACCTGAACTACAAAATTTTTGGAGGGAAAATAAAATTGATATTGAAATAGGTAAATCAAATAAGGGAGAAATCTTCACACTTCACGATGGACCACCATATGCAAATGGTGATTTACATATGGGTCATGCATTAAACAAAATTTTAAAAGACATTATTAATAAGTATCAAATTATGAGGGGTAGAAAAGTAAGGTTTATTACTGGTTGGGATTGTCATGGATTACCTATTGAACTAAAAGTAATTCAAAAACTTGATACTGAAACCAGGAAGAACTTATCACCATTAAAGTTAAGAAAAAAAGCTGCTGCATATGCATTAAAGCAAGTGCAAAATCAAATGATTGGGTTTAAAAGGTGGGGCATTTGGGCTGATTGGGAAAATTCATACGTAACTCTCGAAAAAAAATATGAAGCCGCTCAGATAAGACTATTTGGTGATATGGCTTTAAAAGGCTACATCTATAGAGGTCTTAAACCCGTACACTGGAGCCCTACATCTCAAACTGCATTAGCTGAAGCAGAGTTGGAGTATCCACTTGGTCATATAAGTCCAAGCGTTTATGTAGGTCTTAAATTATCCAAGTTACCTGTTGATTTAAAGAAAGAACTTGAAATACAAGGTTTAGATAATTTTAAGAATATTAAAGCAGTAGTATGGACAACTACTCCATGGACTTTGCCTGCCAATACTGCTATCAGTGTTAATGAAAGTATTGAATATGCTTTTGTTCAAACCACTAATAAGAATGTTTTATTAGTGGCATCAGATCTTTGTGAGGAAGTAAGTAATATTTTAGGAATTGATATCAAAATCAAAGCAAAAGTAAAAGGAAGTATCTTAGAAGGTGTTAGTTATAAACACCCTGTAAAGGAAACGTTGTGCAAAATAGTTATTGGTGGAAATTATATTAATACCGAGAGTGGAACTGGCCTTGTCCATACAGCTCCTGGTCATGGTGTTGATGATTTTAATACGGCTAATAAATATAACCTACCTGTAATTTGTACAGTTGATGAACGGGGATTTTTAAATAATGAAGCAGGTCAATTTGCAGGATTAAATGTATTGAAAGATGCAAATAAAAAAATTATCGAGTATTTGATTGAAAATCAGATTCTTTTGAAAGAATTAGCCTATGAACATAAATACCCTTATGATTGGAGAACAAAAAAACCTACAATATTTAGATCAACAGAGCAATGGTTTGCCTCCATTGATGGTTTTAGAAATGATGCTATAAATTCTATCGATAATGTGAAATGGATGCCTAATTCAGGAAGAAATAGAATTATGTCAATGGTTAAAGATAGAGGAGATTGGTGTATCTCTAGACAAAGAACATGGGGTGTTCCAATTCCGGTTTTTTATGAGAAGGACGGAGATGGAATATTGATGAATAAAGAAACTATTGATCACGTAGAAAAACTTTTTTCCAAATATGGTGCAGACATTTGGTGGGAGAAAGATGAATCTGAGTTGTTGCCTCCTACATACTCAGATTCTTCAAGCAAATGGCAAAAAGGTACTGACACAATGGATGTATGGTTTGACTCTGGTTCAAGTTGGCAAGCTGTGTGTTCTCAAGAAGATAGCTTAAAATATCCTGCAGACTTGTATTTAGAGGGGTCAGATCAGCATAGGGGATGGTTCCAATCTTCTTTACTAACTTCAGTAGCCGTAAATAAAAAAGCACCATATAAAAGCGTTCTTACCCATGGATTTGTCTTAGATGAAAATGGTAGAAAAATGAGTAAATCTTTGGGCAATATTATTGATCCTTATTTGATAATTAATGGCGGTTCAAATAAAAAATCAGACCCTGCTTTTGGTGCAGATGTTTTAAGACTTTGGGTTAGCTCCGTTGATTACTCTGTTGACGTTCAAATAGGCTCAAATATTCTTAGGCAGACATCAGATGTTTATAGAAAAATTAGAAATACAGCTAGATATTTATTGGGTAATTTACATGACTTTAATTTATCTGATTCTATAGATTATAAAGACTTGCCATTACTTGATAAATGGATGATTCAAAAACTTATTATTTTAATTGACGAAGTAACACTTGCTTTTGAAAATTTTGAATTTATTAAATTCTTTCAAAAGATACAAAGTTTTTGTGTAGTAGAACTTTCAAACTTTTATTTTGATATAGCTAAAGATCGTTTGTATGTAAGTTATGCAAAAGATTTTAGACGCAGGTCATGTCAAACTGTTTTATCTTTGATTATCGAAAACTTAGCAAGATTAATTGCTCCAGTTATGCCTCATATGTCAGAAGATATTTGGCAAAATATCCCTTATGAAACTAATGAAAAATCAGTTTTTTTAAATGGCTGGCCTAAATCTTCTGACTTCGCAAATGAAAAAGAGATTTTAGAACCAATAAATAATTTGAAGAATTTTAGAATGCATGTTAATAAGTCTCTTGAAGAATGCAGAAATAAAAATTATTTAGGCTCTTCACTTGAGGCTTCAGTTAGAGTAGATATTACCTGTCCAAAATTAATTAAATCTATTGAATTTCTTGATGATTCTGGTATAAAAAATATTGATAATTTAAGTGACTGGTTAATTATTTCTAAAATTCAAATAGGAGGCGAACCCTGGGCTGAAACTTTAGTGAGTAATGAAACTGAAATAGGATTAATTGAAATATCAAAATCAAGAGGAGAAAAATGTAATAGATGCTGGCATTATGAAAATACCGTTGGAAGTTCAAATGAATATCCAAATCTTTGCGAAAGATGTATAAGTACAATTAGGAATCAGAAAAAATTACTTAGCAATTAATTCTAAAATCCACCAGCTATTCTCCCTTGCCTAGGTAATTTTATAATTAACCATTGTGTAAAACCAATAAAGTAAATAAACAAAGTTAAGTATCCAATAAAACCAGCTAAAGCATGAGTCCACTCACCTCCAAAAAGGAAGCGAAAGATAACTCCTGTAAATTCATGCAAATTCAGTGGTCCTTCTCTTAATATCGAACAACTTTGCAAGTTTGATATTTTTAAACAATAAAGACTTTTTGACAAGATTACTCCATATGAGATGCCTAGCATTGTCAAACCCCACCTCCAAGCTCTAAAAGTCAATGCAATTGGCCTGCTTAGTGGCATCTCATTAATTTCTTCATTTAAGTCAACCCAAAACCACAGAGAGGAGACAATAAGTATTGCGGACAAGAAAGATGTTAAGTATCCAATGGTTTGATTACCTATTAAAAGAAGAATGCTTACAGCTAATAAACCTGAGACTTTGAAGTATATAGAAAGGTGTCTATATATTGTGGACTCATTTTTGAATGATGACCAGAACATGAGTACTAAAGGTATCCCAAATGTAAAGGTGGCCAGAAGGTGATAAATTAGCCAAACAAGTGATTTGTATGAAATAGCAAGCACAAATTTTAATTAAGTAATTATTATCTACATTGATAGTTATTTTTACCAATTGTTGTTTTATTGTTCTTTTTGCAAAGAGTTTTAATGATTCATATAAATGAGACAACATGTAAATCCGCTTAGTAGTTATTTTCAGGCCCCACTTAATTTGCCAAAAATAGGTGAGATTTTTGAAAATGACAAACTGCCAGTCCATCTTGATATTGGCTGTGCAAAGGGTAAATTCCTTTTCGATATGGCTGTTTCAGATTCATCTTGGAATTATTTAGGCGTTGAAATTAGAGAAAAACTCATTAAGAACTCTCAAAGTCAAATTAAAAAATTAGGTATCAAGAATTTGAAAATCTTATATTGCAATGCAAATATTAGTTTGGATACTTGGCTGTCAAATATTGAAATTGGTCAGATTAGACGAGTTACTATTCAATTCCCAGATCCATGGTTTAAAAGAAAACATTATAAAAGGAGAGTTTTGCAACCAAAATTACTTTGTTCGATTGCCTCTTCGTTTTTGCCAGGATCAGAACTATTTCTTCAAACAGATGTTTTACCCCTGATGGAATATATGACTTCTATTATTGAAGAAAGTAAATGCTTCGATAGAAATATGATTTGTTGGAGGGAAAATTGGCTTAATCAAAATCCTTTTTTAATAGAAACTGAAAGAGAGAGTATTGTAAAAAAAGAGAAAAAAGAAATCTACAGAGCTATGTACTTTCGAAATGCTAACAAATGTCCTGAAGTTTCATATTTAGAAAAAATACTCATTAATTATTGATCTAGGATATAATCTATATAAATAAAAATTTTAATGGAAGAAATTAATGAATCAGATTTAAATTTTAATAGTCAAAAACGATACTTAATTCTATTTTCAGTTTGTTTAAGCTTATTGTTATTATTATTTCAAAATTCATTTTCAAATAAAACTCTATTAAAAAAACTAGCTAATAATTCAGTAAATCCAGTAGAAGCTTTAAGTAATGGTAAGCCTACTTCAATAGAATTTTTTGCTGAATGGTGTGAAGTTTGTCAAGAAATGGCTCCAGACATTATAAGCCAAAAAGCCAAATACGATAACGCTATTAATTTTGTTATGCTAAATGTGGACAATCCGGTTTGGTCAGAATATATAGATAAATATAATGTATCTGGCATCCCTAAGATAGTTTTTTTTGATGAAAATGGATTGTTTATATCATCAATTAGTGGCCTCAGAAAACAAGAAGAATTAGAAATTGCTTACAAAAATTTGATTACAGGTGATAATATAAATTCCACAGAAACTTCATCAATCAGTGCCTTAAAGATCAATCCAAAAGATATTAATAATATTGATCCTAGATCACATGGATAATTTTTACCAATTTAAAGCCTCTGAAACAATTGGGAAATTACTTTTAAATATTTTTTTGCAGGAAAGCGCTATTTCCATATGTTCCTTTTGTGTCCCATGAGCTGAACGAAGAGATATATAATGAATCCAAGATCTACATGAGCCAGTCATATAAATTTTTGTAGGAGTTGCTAAAGGTAAAACAAATCTTGCACACTCTTTTGCTACTCCATTCTTCAGCATATCTTCGAATAGGGAGATCCCTTTTTGAAAATAACTTTTTAATTCTTGGTTGAATTTTTCAACAATTTCTTCTGATAAGTCTGATGTTGAGTTTTGCCTATTTTTATTATCTTGCCTTCTTAATTCAGGTAAACAGATTTCACCAAGAACTGTACTATCTGAATATCTTTGAGAAAATTCTTGAAAAGTAAAAGACCTATGCCTCAAAATTTGAGCTGCAATAGCTCTGGTTGTTTCAATTTCTAAAGTCATATATGACTGCTCAAATACACTCCAGTGTTCATTCTTAATGCAATAACTCAATAATTTGCTAAAACTTTCATTATTTTGATTATTTGGATTACTTACTCTTGCTATAAATGCCATTGTCTTTTCAGCATCTGGTGTTGAAGTTAATAACTTTGCAGTGTTCATTATTTATACTTTTGCTAATGTAACTTTTTCAGGTTGATCCTGGTATTTGCCTTTTCTATCTTTGTAAGTTGTTTCACAAGGATCTCCTTCAAAGAATAATAATTGGCATATTCCTTCATTTGCATAAACTCTACAATCTGCGCCTGAGCTATTACTAAATTCAAGAGTTAAGTGACCTTCCCAGCTTGCTTCCGCTGGTGTTGTGTTAACAATAATCCCAAGTCGAGCATATGTGCTTTTTCCAAGACATATTACCGTTATGTTTTCAGGCACTTTCATTTTCTCAAGTGCTACTCCCAATCCATAAGAATGAGCTGGCAAGATAAAAAATTCACCATCTTCATCTTGATCTAGTGGTGTTGATTCAAGATTCGCAGGATTAAACCTTTTGGGGTTCATTACAGTCCCTGGGACATGACGAAAAATTAGAAATTCCTTTGATGACAACCTTAAATCGTAGCCATAAGATGAGCAGCCAAAGCTTAAAACCGGATGTTCTTGTTTATTTGGATTTAAATGTCTTACAAGCTTTTCTTGAAATGGTTCAATCATTCCTTCTTTAGCTTGTTTAGAAATCCATAAGTCATTTTTGAGCATTTTTTTTACTAGCGGAGGACTGTGATTTGATCTGCCATCTCTTGAACGTCAGATGGTATTGATGGCCCTGTAAGAATTACATCACAAGCTGAAGGGCGATTTTTAATAGTAGTTATGAATTCTGAATGATCAATAAATCCCATTGAAATTGCAATACCAATTTCATCAAGGACCAAACGGTCTATTTTTTCTGAGAATAGCTTTTCTTTACAAAACTCCCAGACCTCTCTAATAGATTTGGTGACTTTTTTCTTATCTACATTTTCCAAAAAATTTATTTCACTAGTAATACATTCATTCATATCTGGCCTGAGCCAAAGAGCCTTTTCGCAAAGTTTAGTTATCTTTTTTGGTCCTTGAGAAACACCCCCTTTAAGAAATGAAGCTATTAGTACACTGCTCCCAAGACCAGCTGTCCATATTGCATCACTAAAAACAGAAGAAAAACTACCTCTATATTTAGATTGGTGAATCTGTAATTGACCTTGGGTCGTGACTAATCTTAGTGGAAATCTTTTCGGGGAAGGTTTTTCTCTACTGAGTAGTAAATCCTCGTTGCCTAATTGTGGAAAGCTTGAACTCATTTATTTTCGGAATCAATACTTATTAAATCTAGCGTCATAAAAGCTTTTTTCAATTTTGTTAACACTATAGATAGTGTAAGTTATAAATATTCTAACTTATAAAAAATAATTATGAGTTGCTCTACTTTTTTTGTTTGATAAAAAATTTTTTTAAATTTATTCATAATAATTTCAGCTATTGAACTATTAAGATTGAAAAAAGTGCTGAAGGCTACATATCTAAATTACTGGTCTAATTAATGTAAATCAAATAACTATTAGGCTATGGTTGTTTTGACTGCGGATTTAAGTCGTTTTTCTCAAACGAAATTGCAATCTAATTCACTAAACTCAATCAAAAATAATGGCTTTGAGCCAAGATCATCTCTTTTTGATGTTATTAAATCTCTTGATGGAGCATCAGGAGAGATTGTTGATAGGTCAAAAACTATCTTTTTCCCTGGAGATCCTGCTGAAAGGGTTTATTTAATAAGTAGAGGAGCAGTTAGATTATCAAGAGTTTATGAGTCTGGCGAAGAAATAACAGTAGCTTTGCTCAGAGAAAATAGTCTTTTTGGGGTTTTATCTCTTTTAACAGGTCACAGGTCTGATCGTTTTTATCATGCGGTTGCTTTTACAAGGGTCGAAATGATCACTGCTCCTGCAAATTCTGTTCGACAAGCGATTGAAAAAGATACGGGAGTTGGACTTTTATTATTGCAAGGTTTATCTAGCAGGATCTTGCAGACAGAAACAATGATTGAAACTTTGACTCATAGAGATATGTCGTCAAGACTTGTAAGTTTTTTACTAGTTCTTTGTAGAGACTTTGGAGTTGCAGGAGAAAAAGGAATAACTATTGATCTTAAACTTTCTCATCAGTCAATTGCAGAGGCAATTGGCTCTACAAGAGTTACAATTACAAGATTATTAGGTGATTTAAAAAACGTAGGTCTTTTACAAATTGATAGAAAAAAAATAACTATATTTGATCCTATTGCTTTATCAAAACGTTTTAATTAAATATATGTAAGATGAAAATATATCAATTAAATCTCTGAAAGATTTTTATTTTTTGTGACAGGTTGGCTACTTATTTTTTCTCTGCTTGTTTTGGGTGGCCTTCTCTCTACCCTTGGTGATCGTTTGGGCACTCGAGTAGGTAAAGCAAGGTTGAGCATTTTTAAATTAAGACCAAAAAGAACAGCAATATTCATTACTGCCATGACAGGGAGTTTTATAAGTGCTATTTCTTTTGGCTTTATGCTTTTAGTTAGCAGGCAGTTGAGAGTAGGTCTTTTTGAGCTAGATGACTTACAACTTAAGTTACAAGAAAGTAAGTTGGCTTTACAGCCATTAAAAAAAGAAAGAAAACTGTTAGAAGAGAGAATAATTATTGGAGAAAAAGAACTTAAAAAGCTTGAAAATAACTTGATTGCATTAAGAAGAGGAAATGTTGTAATTAGTAGTGGACAGTCATTAGCAAGCGCAATTATTGATAGTGATCAGTCAAAACAAATTAATCAAAAAGTAGAAAATCTTCTTCAAAATGCAAACTTTTATTCTTATTTACGTATCAGACCCGGTGAGAAGCCTGATAGAAGAATACTTTTAGTTCGCAGAGATCATATTGATCGTATAGAGGAAATAGTCAAAACTAAAGGTAGTTGGATTGTTAATATAAGATCTGCTGGAAATGTTTTGAGAGGAGAAAATTATATATATGCTTTCCCAGAAGTGATTGAAAATAAAAAAATCGTAGTTAAAGATGAAATTATTTCAAGTTTAAATATAAATTTAATTGATTTAAAAGCGAAAGATATTAATAAGAGAATGAAAATGCTTCTTGCTTCAACTCTTGCTGAAGTAAAGAGGCGGGGGTCTTTAAGTTCTGAGTTGCAAATTAATGTTAAACAGATAAATGCTTTGACAAGATCAATTCTTAATAGCGATAGGGAAAATGTTAAGTTAAATGCAATATCAGTTGAAAACAGCTTCACCTCTGATCCCGTACTTGTGAGGCTTGAGTTATTTAATAAAGAATAAAAGTTAAATGAAATTTATTATTTCAATAGACCCAGGAAATCATAAATGTGGTGTTATCTTGGCTGACAAAATTAATAAGGTAATAGTTGATGGAAGAATTGTTAAAACTAAATATGTTACATATTTGGTTGATTTATGGTCACAAAAATATTTTATTGACCTCATTATAATTGGAAATGGCACTTCCAGTAATAACTTAATATCTAATCTAAAAAATAATAAAATCCCTTTAAAAAAAGTTAATGAAAAGAATTCAACATTGCTTGCTAGAGATAGATATTGGGAAATATGGCCTAAGCCTATGTACTTAAAGTTTTTACCAAAAGGGATGATCATACCAAAGGAAAAGAATTTAGATGCAATAGCAGCATTAGTTTTATTGGAAAATTTTATGAAATATAAATTCCTTTGGGAAAGCGATAACAAATTTAAATCTTGGCCCTAATTGTAAAGAAATATTCACCACCTGGTTCAAGTTTATAGTCATCTTTTACTAAAAATCTTTTTAAGGAATCTTGTATTAAGGCTCTACCTAATGGAGGTGTAACTATTAATTCACTAATGCCAAATGCCCAAATAAATTTCCATTCAAATTGTCCAGCAGATACTTTACCTTGAACTAATTTTTTTGAAAAATTTTGAGACTCGATATTTACATGAGCTGTTGTTAAAGGGTTTGTTTTCATTATTAAAAGATTCCCTTAAGTGTATTTATTTTTAAAGTAATTTTTTCAATCCCAATATTATTAATTTCGTTACAATGTATGGCAAGTTCTTTAAGTGTATCTTTTACAATAATATTTTCATCCTTAGAAAACTTACTTAATACGTATTTATTAGTTTTAAATCTTCTTTCTTCTGGGTCTAAAGAGGGTGCACCAATACCTATCCTTAGCCTACAAAATTCCTCTGTATCCAGATTAGAAATAATACTTTTTAATCCTTTATGTCCACCTGCTCCTCCTTTCATCCTTATTCTTGTTTTACCAAGGGGGAGATCCATATCATCAACAACTACGAGAATATTTTGAATATTGATATTTAACCATTTCAAGGCATTTTTTACTGAGATACCACTTTCATTCATATATGTATCTGGCTTTAAAAGAACTATTTTTAATTGCCCATCATAATATTCACAGAATCTTCCAATTATTTTTTTTGAGTAATTAAATTTTAAGGATTTAATTGATGCAATTTCGTCAATTAAAGAGAAACCAATATTATGCCTTGTTTTATTATATTTAAGTCCAGGATTACCTAAACCAACTATAAGTTTTAGATCTAATTTATTCATATTATTAGAAATATTTTCAGTTAAATAATTAAATTATTCCTTGTTAGATTCATTGTCTATGTTGTTTTTTATATTTTCGTTATTATCTTCTGACATCGCGTTTTGAATTTCATTCTCAAATTCTGAGGAAGCTTTTTGTAACCCTTTGAGTGTCTTCCCTAGAGTTTTGCCAAGTTCAGGAAGACGCTTTGGTCCAAAAATAACCAAAGCTATTCCTGCAACTACAGCTATCTCAGGCAATCCTATGCCAAAGATATTCATTATTCGAACCTCAATTTATATGTTTAAGTTAGCTCACTCCATTCCAATCAACAGAAAATCCTTGAAGAAGGAGTGATTGGTTATAGATTTGGAGCATTATGACTAAAAAGATCAATAGAAGAGCACCAATTAAAGCCATAACAGGAGCTGCTCCAAAACCTGGAACTACTTTTCCCTGACCTGAATTGCCAATTGATTTTAGAAAGCTTCCTAAAGCAGTTTTTTGTCCCATTTTTTTTGTTTTTAGCTTTGAGCTAGGTTTAATCTTTGATATTGTATGAGAACTTCACTCAATAAGAGCAGTAAATAAGAAACTTTGTTGTTAATTGTTTTGTTAGAGGAAAGCTTTTGATCCGTCAGAATTTCATTTCCATTCATTTTTTTTTTGAGAAGCACTGCAAGGACTGACTTTGAATTGCAATCATATTCCAATTTAAATGTGAGAGTGATCTCTGAAAAATCGTTGTTTTATGTGATTATTTAATCAATGTGTAACATATTGGTTCAAGACCCTTCATAAGTACCGTAACTAAGTTAGGTTTGACATCGAAATATTGAAATTATTCATGCTTGCATTAAAGATTTCTGTTTATACCATTGTTTTCTTTTTCGTTGGTGTTTTCCTTTTTGGTTTTCTTGCTAGTGACCCTTCAAGAGTTCCAGCAAGAAAAGATCTTGAGGGTCCTCAAGAATAATTATTCTTAAAATCAAGATTTGACAAAAATAATTTTTATAGGACTACTAATGTTCTAGTATTTCCTTTATTAGATAGTTCTAATAAAGGAGAATTTTGTACCCGAAAATCTTTAAATATTTTTTTTGCTTAACTTCGACTGTAAGTTTATTTCATAGTCCAAGTTTTATTAGGTCTTCAGAACTTTTATTAAATGAAACTAACTCTTTTTTCCTAAACAAAAGATCTTCGTTATTTTTGATATCAGAAAAAGTTGTTGAAGATATTTTAGGAGAATTAAATTTGGTGGCTGATAGGCAATATGATTTAAATGAAAAGATTTTTATTGCAGAGGGTAATGTAAAAGCAATTCTTCAGAAGGCATTATTTGAAGCAGATAGATTAGAATTTGACAGAGTAAAAAAGATATTAAAAGTTACTGGAAATGTTTCCTTTGTTAAGGGCTCTCAATATTTTAAAGCAGATTCTTTAATTTATAATTTTGATAAGGAAATAGGGGAACTGAATTCAGTTTACGGAGTAATTTCTATTAAATCATTAGTAAGTGATATGAAGTTTAATAATCAAGACTTAGAAGTTGGAAATAATAAAATAAAAATTGGTAAGATTAACCAAGTAAAGTTAATTGATGGATATATCTTAAAGACTGGGGGTACAGATACCAAATTTGAATCAATTTTTACAGAAGAACCTCAGGAAACTGGGATAAATCAATGGCGAATTCAGGCAGATAAAATAGTAATAAAGCCCAGTAATTGGACTGCAAATAAAATTAGTCTTACAAATGATCCTCTTGAACCAATTCAAACAAGGATAGAAGCAAGTAATGTTATTGCAAGAGAAGATTCAGACAATTCTATATCTATATCATCAACTAAAAGCAGACTCGTAATTGAGGAAAAACTTTCCTTTCCCCTTTTAAAAAAAAGAAAGTTTGGTGAAAAACAAGAGTTTTTATGGATGATTGGTTTGGATTTCAAAGATCGAGACGGTTTATTTATTTCAAGAAAAATCCAACCAATTAATTTGTTTAAGTCTATTAATCTTTATCTTCAACCTCAATTTATGTTTCAAAGAGCTGTAAGAGGTAAAACAAGTAGCTACGTGGCTTCCGGTGCTTCACCTTTGACAGATAAAGTTACTAAACAATCTAATTTTGCTGATTTATTTGGATTAAAAGCAGATATAAAAGGTTCACTAAGTAAATGGAAGATTGATTTTACCTCAAACTTTTCAACATTTGACTCTGCTAGATTTTCAGATGGATATAGATATAGTGGTTCAATAGGGAAAGAAATTGAGTTAGGAAAATATAAATTTAACACTTCATTATTTACTGCATATAGATATAAGGCTTGGAATGGATCATTAGGTGAGAGAGAAATTCATAATGCTTCAGGAGTTTATATGGATAAAAATGGAGATTTTAATTATAAAAATATATTTAATAAATATTCAATTGGTATGGGGATTGGGAATTATGAGGCTGAAAAATATACAAATAAGGAAATGATCGATATGTGGAAAAATAATATTTACTCATCACTTGAGTCCAAATTCAATATTCTAAAGTTTAAAAAAAATAAAAATGATTTGTATATGAAATATGTTCCGAAAGAAATAAATCCAGGAATAGATTTTAAAACTAAAATATCAGGTGATTATTCTTTATATGGCAATGGTTCTGCTCAAGCTTTAGTAACCTTTGGTGCTGGACCTGAATTGAGATTAGGTAGCCTTTCCAATCGATTCCTAGACTATACAAGAATTTCTGTGATGCCAACTTTAACTATCAAAGATGGGGAAAGTCCATTTAAATTTGATAATAATGTTGATTTAAGAACTATAAATGTTGAATTTGAACAACAAGTTTATGGACCTTTATTAGTAAATTCAGGTTTTGAATTTAATATAGATCGCAATTCAAATAATTATGGAAAGACAATTGCTTCTCAAACTGCTCTTATTTATCAAAGAAGATCATATGGAATGGGTATATTTTATCAACCTCATAAGAAAGTAGGTGGAATAATGATTAGACTAAATGGATTTAATTTTAAAGGAACGGGTGATGATTTTATTGATCGTAAATAGATATTTTTTGCAATAATTTCATTTAATTTATATCTATAAATTTTGCTTAAAATTATTTAAGTAAGGTAATCTTTTACTAGTTATTTCTAATTTTGTTTTTTGCGATATTAATTGATTTGTGGCATCCCATTGACCAGATAAAAGCATTTGTTTAGGACCAGAGTCTATTTTTAATTTGCTTGTAAAATTATTTGTTTTTATTTCTTCTGTCTTAACATTTAGTTCCCACATCCTTTCATGATCTAGTTCAGCTTGATCTTGAAGATCGCTAATTTCTTTTGATGATGCAGTTGCGCAAGGTATTCCAAGAGCTAAACAATTGCCAAAAAAAATTTCAGCAAAGCTTTGACCAATCACTCCTCTAATTCCCCATCTCATTAAAGCTTGTGGAGCATGCTCTCTACTTGAACCACACCCAAAATTGTTATTAACGATGAGAATACTTGGATTATTATCTTTTCTTAAATCAAAAGGATGTTTGCCTTGCAATTCACTTCTATCGTCTGCGAATACTTGATCTCCTAATGCAGTAAAACTTACACATTTTAAAAATCTTGCTGGAATAATCCTATCTGTATCTATATCATCTCCTCTGAGAACAATAGATCTTCCCTCAATTTTTCTAATTTCGCCTGTAGGAAAAACTGCTTTCATTAAAAATGATTTTTAAATTTTGCGTTGTTTTTTTAAAGCATACCTCTGACATCTACAACTTTCCCATTTATTGCAGCTGCAGCAACCATCGCAGGACTCATAAGTAGAGTCCTTCCACTTGCTGAGCCTTGTCTGCCTTTGAAATTTCTATTACTTGAACTTGCGCTTATTTGTCGTCCCTCTAATTTGTCTGGGTTCATGGCTAAGCACATTGAACAGCCTGGTTCACGCCATTCGAACCCCGCCTTTAAGAAAATTTTATCAATCCCTTTTTTGAGCGCTTCTTTGGCAACCTTCTCTGAACCAGGAACAACAAATGCTTTAATTCCCTCTGCAACTTTGTTCCCATTTGCTATTTCTGCTGCGGCTTCTAAATCACTTAACCTTCCATTTGTACAACTACCTATAAAGCAAACATCTACAGGCAAGCCTTTTATCGGGTCACCAGGTTTTAAACTCATATATTTATACGCTTCCTCCGCTATTAGTCGATCAGATTTGTCAAGTGATTCTGGTGTTGGGATACTTTCATTAATTGAAATTCCTTGACCTGGAGTGATTCCCCAAGTAACAGTTGGGGCAATTTTTCTTGCATCAAATTTGACTTCATCATCAAATTTGGCATTGTTGTCGCTTCTTAGACTTTCCCACCATTCTTTAGCAGCAATCCAAGCCTTGCCAGTTGGGGCATGCAATCGACCTTTCATATATTCATAGGTTATTAAATCAGGATTTACATATCCACATCTTGCTCCACCTTCAATAGCCATGTTGCATATCGTCATTCTTTCTTCCATTGAGAGTTTTTCTATTGCAGGTCCAGCAAACTCATATGCAAAGCCAACTCCACCTTTTACACCAAGTTTGCTTATTACATGAAGGATAAGATCTTTTGCGTATACTCCTTTACTGAGTCTGCCTTCAAACCATAATCTTCTTACTTTTAACTTGTTCATAGATAAACTTTGACTTGCTAAGACATCCCTTACTTGACTTGTTCCTATACCAAAGGCTATTGCTCCAAATGCTCCATGAGTAGAAGTATGGGAGTCACCACAAGCGACTGTCATGCCTGGCTGAGTGAGCCCTAGTTCAGGAGCCATGACATGAACTACTCCTTGATTTCCGCTGCCTAGACCAAATAATTTAATACCAAATTCTTTGCAATTACTTTCTAGTGTTTCTAGCATTTCTTCTGCTAGGGGATCTTCAAAAGGTCTTTTTTGACCAATTGTTGGAACTATATGATCAACAGTGGCAATAGTTCTATCCGGTCTACTTACAATTAAACCTTTTTCTTTTATCGCGGAGAAAGCTTGAGGACTTGTGACTTCATGAATTAAATGAAGACCTACAAATAGTTGTGTAGATCCACCAGGTAATTGATTAACCTCATGGAGATCCCAGACTTTGTCGTAAAGAGTTCCTGAACTCACATTCTGATGAATTTAGTATTAAACATTAGCTTCTTTCGAGTAAAAAAAGACGAACTATATCAAGTGCTTTAAATATACTCAATCTCTGAATTGCATTTCTACCTCGGGAAGAATTATAAATATGTCTGAAGGTTTTTCGCCCAAATGGCCCAGTAACACAAAAATAAACCAATCCAACTGGCTTTTCTTCAGATCCACCTTCAGGGCCTGCAATACCGCTTGTAGCAATGCTCCATGTCGTGTCGAATTTTTCTTTTACTCCTTCTGCCATAAATTCAACTACTTCTTCGGAAACAGCACCATATTTTGAAATTATATTTTTTGGAACACCCAGGACCTTTTCCTTAATTGAGTTTTTATAGGCTGCAATGCTGCCCGAATATACTTTTGAAGCGCCTGATACTTTTGCTATCTCTAAACCTATACCTCCTCCAGTACATGATTCTGCTGTTGAAATTGTCTCATTATTGTTTCTTAGTAAATCAATAACAACAGATGGCAAAGTTTGCTCATTAGTACCATAAAGTTTTTCCCCAAGCTTTTCTTTTATTTTTTTCTCAAAAGGTAAAATTAATTTCTCACCCTCAATCTTGGTATTAGCGTTAGCTGTTAACCTTATTTTTACATCTTCTAAAGATGCATAAGGTGCAATTGTAGGATTTTTATTTTGAAACAAATCACCTATAATCTCAGCTAGACTTGATTCAGAAATCCCACTAAAATTTAATGTTTTACTGATGAATAACTCATTTATATTTATATTTTTACAAAGCCATTTATAAACAGTTTGATTCCACATTACCTTCATTTCTTCCGGTACACCTGGTAGTGTGATTATTGTAAAATCATTTTTTGGATTAAAAATAATTCCAGGAGCAGTCCCTATGGGATTTTTTATTATTTCAGCCCCTAAAGGGAATTTAGCTTGCTTCATATTGTTATTAGAGATATCATTTTTTGTAGAATTAAATTTTAATTTAATTTCTTGCCATACATCTTCATTATGTTTAATTGGAGTGTTAAATGCATTAGATATAGATTCAATTGTTATATCGTCAGGAGTAGGACCTAAACCTCCAGTTGTAATCAGTACTCTGCATCTTGTAGATGCTTCAATAATTATTTCTTCTAATCTTGAAAAGTTATCTCCAATAACAGATTGTCGATAATGATTAAGTCCAATCGAAGCTAATTCTCTTGATATCCACTGTGAGTTTGTATTTAGAGTGCTGCCAAGTAAAAGTTCAGTTCCAATAAATAAAGTTTCAATATTATTCTTATTCATATTTAATGATATTTATTAATTATAGAGAGGAAAGTTTTTGCAAAGTAAATTAATTTTATTAATACATTTATTTTTGATAATTTCATCATTAGGGTTATGCAACCTATCTGCAATTATTTCAGCAACTTGAACAAAAGCTTCTTCATCAAAACCTCTTGTTGTCATAGCTGAGGTCCCTAATCTTAATCCACTAGTAACAAATGGAGACTCTGGATCAAAAGGAACGGTGTTTTTATTTGCAGTAATGTTTATATCACTTAAATATTGATCTGCTTCTTTACCTGTCATTCTTAAATTTCTTAAGTCTACTAAAACGATATGATTATCAGTACCTCCACTTACTATGTTAATCCCTCTTTTTTGTAATTGTTTTGATAATGATTTAGCATTGCTTATTACATTAAAAATATATTCTTTAAAAGAGTTATCTAGAGCTTCACCAAACGCTACTGCTTTGGCAGCAATCACATGTTCAAGTGGACCTCCTTGCGAACCAGGAAAAACTGCTTTATCAAGCTTTTTTCCAACTTCTTCATCATTACAAAGTATCAATCCTCCTCTAGGACCTCGTAACGTTTTATGGGTTGTAGTTGTTACGACGTCACAGTGTTGCATTGGGCTTGGGTGATGACCAGCAGCAACAATTCCTGCAATGTGAGCAATATCAGCCATTAAATAAGCACCAACTTCCTCAGCAATTTCCTTAAAAGAACCGAAGTCAATTACTCTAGAATAAGCTGAGAATCCGCAGATAATCAGTTTTGGTCTTTCTTTTTTTGCTATATCTCTGATTAAATTAAAATCTAAGGTTTCTGATTCTTTACTTACTCCATAATGAACAGAATTAAACCATTTCCCACTAAAATTTACTTTGGATCCATGAGTTAAATGTCCACCGTGAGATAGATCCATGCCCATAATAGTTTCACCTGGCTTAAGTAAACTAAGAAAAACAGCGAAATTTGCTTGAGCACCGCTATGAGGCTGTACATTTGCCCATTTTGCATTAAACAACTCTTTTGCCCTTGAAATGGCAATTTCTTCTATTGAGTCAATGTGCTCGCATCCTCCGTAATATCTTTTACCTGGTAAACCTTCTGCATATTTATTTGTCAGGACACTACCTTGAGCTTCCATTACGGCTTTGGAAGCGAAGTTTTCACTGGCAATCAGCTCTAGATGAGTTTCTTGTCTTTTGTGTTCTTTATTTATTAAATCATGAAGAACTTTATCAGAATCTTTTAGTGCTTTATTGATACTTGTCAAAAATAATTCCTCATAATTTTTTAGATCGTAATCAAAACATAATGATAATGAGAAAAATTTAATTCAAATTTTTTTATTGAAAATTTATCAATTATTCTCAAAAGTGAATACGCGCCTGGAGAGATTCGAACTCCCGACCCTCTGATCCGTAGTCAGATGCTCTAATCCGCTGAGCTACAGGCGCACAAAGATTAAATATCATCCCAATAGGGACCTTTAGTCAACTATAGATTCAAAAAAATATTCATTTTCAAGGTATTTTTTTTATAAATCTCAAAAATACTGAAAATTTTGAATCCAATTGTCAGTATTGGTATAACTTTTCAAAAAACTAATGTTATTGAATGCAAGTGAATTGAAAGATTTAGAGACCTCCATAGCAGATAAAATTTACATTAAAGTAGCAAAATGGAATCTGTATTTGGGAGATGCAGGAATTGCCAATTCCTTAGCAATCGAGTGTAGCGCTTATTTAAGTAAAGGATGTGATGTTGCAGCACGTAAAGCACTTGAGTCAGTTCAAGTTGAATTAGGAGGAGGAAATACCCGACTACCATTGGCTAGGCTTATCCCACCCGGTCAAATATTCGATTTAGAGGAAATATTGGAGCCTTATTGTAGATAAGGTGAGTTGGTTTATTTACAAAATTGCTAATTATTCAGGTCAAAAACGCGCGTGAAGTAGTCCGCCGAAGAGTTGGAAAACTTGGGGAGAGATTTATTGGGAAAGTTTTTGATGCAGAAGCTCAGGTTGAGAAAGCTTTAATTCATGAAATGGAGACTGCATTCCAAGAGTTTGGTATTGAAGCAAAAATTCTTTCAGTTGAGGGTATTAGATTAGATGAATCAAAATCTTTAGATATGAAATTAAAAATCCTTGAAGAAAGAGATATTTTATCTACCAAAGAATAAATTTCTCTTGTCTTTTATTATATCTAAAAGAAAGTATATCTCTTTTACCTTGAATTTTTTGCATAAAAGTATGAATAAATAAGTTCCAATAATTGAAAAAATAATCACCTCTGTAATTGAGTTTATTATTATGTGATTTAACTCTAATAATTTTCTTATGCTAACTATTGATAAAACTGAAATTAATCCAGATAAAGTTATTATAAAATATCTTAATGATATCTTATTAATGAATGAGCTCAAGCTGTTATCTAATTTCTTTAATAGAAGACAACATATTATAAAATTAACAATAGAAGTTGCAAAAACTATTCCAGGTACTCCATAATTAAATGAAAATATATTTTTAGAATAAACTGGTCCTCCAATTAATATCCAGTCAAACAAAATATTTAAAAATACACCAAGTGTTGATAATTTAAATGGTGTTCTTGAATTTCCCATAGAATAATATATTCTGACTAATAAATCTCTTGTTAAGTATGCTGGAAGACCAATACTATAGGATATAAGTATGCTATTAACTAGGTTTAATGCGCCTGAGTCAAACTGACCTCTTTTATAAATAATTTCTAAAATAGGAATACTTAATGCAATAAAAATAGTTGATAGATATGTCATACTTATTATTGAAAAATTAACACCCTGATTAATTTTTCTTATGAATTCAGTCTTGTCTTCTCTTAGAGCTAATTTCGAAAAAGTTGGTAGTAATGGAAGTAATAATGAGTTAGAGATTAATCCAAGTGGAGCTTGAATTAAAAAATTCGCATAGCTAAGGGCTGATGCTGCACCATTGATGCTAGAAACAAAAAAGAGATCTGTAATAACATTTAGTTGAAGCATCCCTGATGATAAAAGAGCAGGTATAGTTATTTTAAAAACTTCAATAACTCCTTTATTCTGAAAATTTAAACTTGCTTTTAACTTTATAAGCTTATATTTAAAAAGATAATAATATTGGATTACAAATTGAACTATTACACCGCAAAGAGTTGAGTATGCAAGTATTTCTCCACCACTATTTTCAAAAGTAATAGAATTGTTTAAATTTATTTTGTATATCCAAAAATATAAAATACCAATAATTATTGATAAACTTAAGAATATAGGTGATATAGTTGGAAGGAAAAACTTATCATTTGAATTTAGTATCCCACAACTAACGCCAAGCAAACCAGATAATAATATTATTGGAGCCATGATTTTCAATTGAGTTATTGCTATTAGCGAAACATTAGAATCCAATCCTGGACCAATTAAATTTATTAGAGGTTCTGCAAATATATAAAGAGCTATGCTAATAAAGATAGAAATTATACAAACCAATGTAATTACTGTTGATGAAATCTCCTTTGACTCTTTTTTACTTTTACGACTTATTACTGAAACAATAGAGTTATGAATGGGGCCATTGTTGCCTCCTACTAATATTAAAAAAAATCCTGGTATTATGTATGCATAATTATATGCTTCATAATTTTGACCAATACCAAAGAGTGCTGCAAGTAAGACCTGTCGTATGAATCCTCCTATTTTGCTTAAAATTGTTGCAAATCCAACAATTAGAGCTATTCTCCTTATCGACTTATTCATAATTCAGTTATCATAAGAATTATTTATAATCCAGAATTAATTCATCTATTTATCTTAATGCAATATCCTGTTATTTTATCTTTTCCTAAATTAATTGAGGGTACTTTGATAAAAAGATATAAAAGGTTTCTTGCTGATATAGAACTTGACAATGGAGAGATTGTTACTGCACATTGTGCAAATACTGGTCCAATGAAAGGCGTCTTAATTGATAATGGAAGAGTTAGATTAAGATTTGCACCCTCTGAAAAAAGAAAACTATCTTGGACTTGGGAACAAGCGGAGATTACAAACCATAGCGGAAATAAATGTTGGGTAGGGGTTAATACTTCACTCGCAAACAAATTAATACTTAAATCAATTCAGTTGGGATTATTTAAAGATGAATTTGGTCCTATTTCTCAATATAAAACTGAAGTTAAATATGGAAAAGATATGAAAAGTAGAATTGATATATTATTAATTCCTGAGGAATCTAATTTTGATAAAAGAAGAATTTATATTGAAGTGAAAAATACAACTTGGAATCATAAAGATATAGCTTTGTTTCCAGATACAATTACAGTAAGGGGTCAGAAGCATTTGAGAGAACTTATGAATATTCTTCCTCATGAAAGAGGAGTGCTGATACCTTGCATAAGTAGAAATGATATGAGCCTATTTGCTCCTGGAGATACTGCAGATAAAAAATATGGAGAATTATTTAGAGAAGCGGAAAGTGAAGGTGTGGAGATTTATCCATGTTGTTTTACTTTTGAAATTGATCAAATTCTTTGGGCTGGTAAAAGAGAGTTTATGAAAAATCAAGAATTTGGTTAATTTAGATACTTTTTTTAACTTTGATTCATTTTTGGTAGCAATAAATACTTGCAATAGGTTGTTTACTCTTCATTATCTTTATGTTCTTGATTTTCTAGAAACTCCAAATCCTTCAAAATTTATGACTATTTCTTTAAGAAATCTCCCTAAACGAAATTCAAATCGTTTGAGAGAAGTGAGTTTATTAAATGGACCAACACTTTTAATTAAAAGTGTTAGAGGTTTTCGTACTAATAGAACACTTCTATGGCTATCAACAGTACCTGTTGCATTATTTGGACTTGGGATATTTAACTTCGCAGCAAAAGCTGAAATTGGGATTTCTGATTTGACAGGAGCTCAAGCAGCTACTTTTCTTGCAGATAACCTTTGGTTATTGATTGCAACGATCCTAGTAATTTTTATGAATGCTGGATTTGCAATGGTTGAAGCAGGAATGTGCAGACAAAAAAATGCAGTAAATATTCTCACAAAGAACTTATTTGTTTTTGCTCTTGCAGTAACTGCATATTGGTTTATTGGCTATTCACTTATGTATGGAGGCTCTTTAGTAGATGGATGGCTTTATTTTCAAGGATTATTTGTAGATCCTGATCCCTCCTCTGCACTCCAATGCGCGGCTGATGGTAATACCGGATGTTTAGTCCCCTCAGTTGATTTTCTATTTCAAGCTGCATTTGCAGGAACAGCTGCAACTATTGTCTCTGGTTTAGTTGCTGAGAGAGTCAAATTTGGAGAATTTATAGTTTTTTCTCTTGTCTTAACAGCCTTCATCTACCCAATTGCAGGAAGTTGGCAGTGGAATGGTGGTTGGTTGTCAGAATTAGGATTTATTGATTTCGCAGGATCTTCAATTGTTCACTCTGTTGGAGGCTGGGCTGGCTTGGTGGGGGCTTTTTTACTTGGTCCAAGAATTGGAAAATTTATTGATGGAAGACCGCAAGCTATGCCTGGTCACAATATGGCAATTGCAACGTTAGGTGCTCTGATCTTATGGATTGGTTGGTATGGATTTAATCCAGGTTCTGAATTGAGGATGGATCAATATGTTGCTTATGTAGCAGTTACTACAACCTTAGCTGCTGCCGGAGGTGCAATTGCCGCAACTATCACCTCAACTCTTACATCAGGCAAGCCAGATTTAACAATGATTATTAATGGTGTTCTTGCTGGCCTGGTTAGTGTGACGGCAGGCTGTGGCAATATGACATTTTCTGGTTCATGGCTTGCTGGTTTCGTGGGAGGTGTAATCGTAGTATTTTCTGTCTCAGCTATTGATTCAGTAGGTATTGACGATCCTGTAGGTGCTTTTTCAGTTCATGGAATTTGTGGAATATGGGGGACTGTTGTGATAGGTCTTTGGGGCGTTGATTCTATGGATCCAGGCGCTTTAGGAATAGGACTTTTCAATGGAGGAGGGCTAAATCAGCTTTTGGTACAGTCAACTGGTGCAGCAGCTTATGGGATATGGTCTTTAATTACCTGTTTTATAGCATGGAAATTAATTGGTAAATTCTTTGGTGGAATTCGAGTTTCAAAAGATGAGGAATTACAAGGGTTAGATGTTGGAGAGCATGGAATGGAGGCTTACCCTGATTTTGCTTCCAGTAAGTAAAATCTTGGGAGTAATATTAAAAAAGCTTGGAAATTTTCGAGCTTTTTTAATATTATGACCTCATTAAAGTAAACTCCCTACAAAGTATGGAAGATGCTATCTAAATATGGATACCCAAGCTTTTAAGCAGTCTCTTCATAAATCTGATAGGTATAACAGAAGAGGCTTTGCTTCTGCCGCAAAAAGGGCAGAAGCTTTAGCGAACGCTTATCAAAGTAATTTAATTGGTGAAATCAGAGATAATGGAAATTTATTGGATCATGGACGTTTAAAAGTAAAATTGGCAGAAGCCTTTGGATTTTGCTGGGGTGTTGAGCGCGCAGTCGCAATGGCATATGAAACAAGAAAGCATTATCCGTCCGAGAGAATTTGGATTACAAATGAAATTATCCATAATCCCTCTGTAAATGATCATTTACGGAGGATGAATGTTTTATTTATTTCAGAAGAAAAAGGTGTAAAAGATTTTTCAGCGGTGAAAGATGGTGATGTTGTAATTCTTCCTGCTTTCGGTGCAACTGTTCAAGATATGCAACTTCTTCATGAAAGAGGTTGTCACATCATTGATACAACTTGTCCTTGGGTCTCAAAAGTTTGGCACACAGTTGAAAAGCATAAAAAACATACTTTTACTTCGATTATTCATGGAAAATATAAACATGAAGAAACTTTGGCAACAAGTTCTTTTGCAGGAACTTATCTAGTCCTTCTAGATCTTGCTGAAGCTGAATATGTATCAGAATACATACTTGGTAAAGGAAATAGGGATGAATTCCTAAGTAGATTTTCTAAAGCATCTTCAAATGGATTTGATCCTGATAAAGACCTTGAAAGATTGGGAGTCGCTAATCAGACAACAATGTTAAAAAGCGAAACTGAGGAAATAGGTAGGTTATTTGAGAAAACAATGCTAAAAAAATATGGACCTGCTGAGCTTAATGAACATTTTTTAGCTTTTAATACTATTTGCGATGCAACGGAAGAAAGGCAAGGAGCAATGTTTTCATTGGTTGACGAGCCTCTAGACGTAATGGTTGTAATAGGTGGTTATAATTCATCCAATACTACACATCTCCAAGAGATTGCTGTAAGTAGAGGTATAAGATCTTTCCATATTGATACTCCTGAGAGAATTAGTGAAGATACGAATACTATTACTCATATGCCACTTGGTGAAAGTTTAAAAACCGAATCAAACTTTTTGCCCAATGGGAACGTAAGTGTTGGTATTACCTCAGGTGCTTCAACTCCAGATAAAGTAGTCGAGCATGTAATACAAAAACTTATGAAAATTAGTGAGATTAATTGATTTTTATTTATTCCACTAAGAAAGCAGTCTCTCACCTAATATGTATTAAAACTAAATGAATATGACTGAATCCAACAAATCTGAATCGCGTTCCTCAAAAAAAAATACATCCTCTCAAAAAGTTGAGGTAGTGGTTCAAAGTCCGCCTAACTTCGGAGAAGTTAATATTTTGGGCGAATTAGCAACTTTCGTTTTAAGAGTTGGTTTTAGCTTGTTTATGGTTCATCATGGTTTAGAGAAACTTAATGACCCAGAAGGTTTTGCAGAATTCGTAGTTGGAAAATACTTTTCATTCCTGCCTGGTGATCCAGTGATTTGGACTTATGCTGCAGGTGTTACTCAAGTTGTGTGTCCTCTAGGTCTCGCTAGTGGGGTTTTTGCCAGAATATCAGCTTTGGGTATTTTGGGAACAATGGTTTTTGCATGTTACTTCCATTTCATAGATACTGGGCTAGAGGGATTCCCTTTCGCAGTTGTCGAGGGACATAACTATGCATTTGAACTATCTGCAATTTATGCTGCAATATCTTTATATTTTGTTTGTGCAGGCCCTGGAAGACTCTCCCTTTTTAGAAAGTCAAACAAAGTTACTTATTATCCAAAAACTTCTCAATAATTAATGAAGGAAATGTCTAATATTTGTGAAAACCATAGATATGCCTAATTCATTGCATGCTTTTATAGAGTCTTTATCTTTAATACTTCCACCAGGTTGAATTATTGCTTTTATTCCATATTGACCAGCAAGCCTTACAGTATCATCAAAAGGGAAAAATCCATCACTAGCTAATATTAAATTTATTCCTTTATTTTTTGATGCTTCCAGAGCAATTTTTGCTGAACCTATACGATTCATTTGACCAGCACCAATACCCTTGCTTTGTTCATCACTTACAACAGCAATAGCATTTGATCTTAAATGTCGAACTAATTTCCATCCAAATATGAGGTCTTTCAATATTTCTTTATTGGGCTTTATTTCTGTAACATTTGTCCAAGTACTTGTGTCAACTACTATATTATCTTGATCTTGAACAAGTAAGCCTCCATTAATACTTCTAATGTTTTTTATGTTTCTTCGATAAATATCTTTTGGGTTAAGTTCTAATAATCTTAGATTTTTCTTTTGAGAAAGAATTGACTTGGCTTCGTTAGAAAAACCTGGTGCTACTACGCACTCGAGGAAAAGACTTGTTAGCTGAGAAGCTGCCTTCTCATCAATAATTTGATTTACGGCAACTATTCCTCCGAATGCACTTATATTATCGGCCTCAATAGCTTTGCATATTGCCTCGTTAGCACTTTCACCTGAAGCTAATCCACAAGGATTTGTATGCTTGACTACTACTGCGGTTGTTCTCTCTTCGATTTTATTAACATCAGAGTCATATCCAAATTCAATTATTGTTGATAAGGCTGACTCTAGGTCAAGCAAATTGTTTGTGCTTAACTCTTTCCCTTGGAGCTTATTTGCAGCTCCCCATCCTTTAGAGGTACTCCCGAACCATTTTGCATTTTGATGAGGATTTTCTCCATACCGCAATTCACTTATTTTTTGCAATGATGTATCCCATCGTGTTTTCTCATTGAATTTATTGTCTATCCAATTATTAATCATTACATCATAAGCAGCTGTGTGCTCAAAAGCTTTGATGGCAAATTTTGTCCTTAGTTCAAGTGTTAATTCTTTATTTTTTAGAGCAATTAAATACTGTTTATATTGCTTGGGATCAGTAAGTACTGATACATTCTTATGATTTTTTGCTGCTGCTCTTATTAAGGTAGGCCCTCCAATATCAATATTTTCAATAGCTTCTTCAAAAGAGCAATTTGGTTTCTCGATTGCTTTTTTAAAAGGATATAGGTTTACAACTACTAAATCAATTTGATCAATATTGTGATCTTTTAATTCGCGTAAGTGAGAGGGTTGATCTCTGTCTGCAAGAATGCCTCCATGAATTTTAGGATGGAGTGTTTTAACTCTCCCATTGAGAATTTCTTCAGAACCTGTGTATTTAGAAACTTTAATAACTGGAATATTATTGTTTTCGAGTTCTTTAGCGGTGCCCCCGCTGGAAATAATTTCGAATCCAAAATTTTCCGACAGTTCTCTAGCTAAATCAATTACTCCAAATTTGTTGGAAACACTTATTAATGCTTTGAGTGCCATGCCAAAAAATTTCAAACAAATCACAACTTAATAAGATCATGCTTAAATTGCACTAATGAATAATCAACTTGTTTGTTTAAGCACAACTGATGCAGAATATCGACTTGTTTTGCTTCATGGTTGGGGTGCAGATGCTGAAGACCTTTTGCCAGTAGGAATTACTTTGCAAAACCTTTGCAATAAAAAAATAGAAGTTGTTTCAATTCGTGCAAACCAAGTGCATCAAAGCGGTTTGGGAAGACAGTGGTATGGATTATTCCCTCCTGTCTGGGATGATGTTCCTTTCGCTTTTAAATATCTAAGAGATGAGTTAGAGGCCATTTCAAAAACCTACATTTCTCTAGAAAAAACAGTCATACTAGGCTTTTCTCAAGGCGGAGCTATGGCTTTAGAATGTGGAACTAAAATGAACCTTAAAGGAATAATTTGTTGTAGCGGATATCTTCATCCTAAATTGACTTTTGGTAATGATTTTCCAAATTTATTATTTACTCATGGATTTAAAGATGATGTAGTTCCTTTGGAAGCTGCTAAAGAAATTGAATTATTGATAAGTAAAAATAATTTACCCTATGAAAAAATATTTTTTGAGGGAGCTCATGAAATATCTGATAGTGTTGTATCTAAAATTTCAAAAGTATTAAATTTTTGGCTTTCTTAGTTTTACAAAAAATAATTTCTAAACAAAAGCATATTCATATTCTTCTATCTCTTCCCAATCATCTGCGGTTAG
>MDTG01110279.1_pt1 | contig 39406 bp, 33 predicted proteins | sample 811421 | NCBI WGS metagenome assembly MDTG01 (sample SAMN05326645, study PRJNA326480) | marine metagenome | isolation source: seawater | place: Pacific Ocean: South East | collected 2011 | reverse complement strand
CCCGAAGTTCACGGTGCCATCGATCAGATAATCGACGGCATCAGAAAGGCGCAGGAGGCCATCGATGGTGTCAGGCCTCCGCTGCCCGAAAGAGAGGCCGAGGCGAAATCGCTCATAGAAACCTTCGGAGAAGCTCGCGGACGTGGGCTCGTCTTCCCCCTGATGGGATCGGGTCTCGGGCGAGGCGCGTTGGTCGAACTCACCGACGGATCCGTCAAATACGATTTCATCACCGGTATCGGTGTGAATGCATTCGGTCATGGCGATCTGGACATCATTCGGACAACGCTCATGGCGGCCACCGGAGATGTCGTCATGCAGGGCAATCTCCAGTGCAACCGGGACGCGGTTGATTTCTCGGAGACTCTTCTGGATGCCGCCGCTGGAAAAGGTGACCGGGTTCTCAAGCATTGCTTTCTCACCAATTCAGGTGCCCTCGCCAACGAGAATGCCCTGAAGATCTGCATGCAGAAGACCTGCGGGGCGCCTCGCGTGCTCACGTTCGAACATTGCTTTGCCGGTCGTACCACCACCATGGCGCAGATCGGTGACAGTGCCGGTGGCCGAATGGGTATTCCATTGAATCTTGAAGTGGAGTACCTGCCGTTCTTCGATCCGGCGGATCCCGATGGATCGACACAGGCGGCGATTCTGCAGATCGAGGAGGCCATTCGCCGGTATCCACACCAGCATTGCTGTCTCGTGATGGAACCAGTGCAGGGTGAAGGCGGATTCAATCTGGCTCCACGGGAATTCTTCGAGCCGTTGATGAAACGTGCCAAGGAGGCCGGCATACCGGTCTGGTTCGACGAAGTGCAGAGCTTCGGAAGAACAGAGTCCATGTTCCGGTATCAGGAACTGGGTGTTCAGCCGGATGTGGTGTCGATCGGAAAGATGTCTCAGGCCTGTGCGACGCTGTTCACCGCGGAGATGAATCCGAGACCGGGTCTGCTCAGCGCCACCTTCATCGGCAGTACCGCGTCATTCAAGGTCGGTCGTCGGATGCTCGAGCGTCTTCAGTCCGAAGGAGCCTACGGAAAGGATGGACGCAATGCGCGTCTCCACACCGTGTTCCGGGAGGCAGCCGCGGAGCTGGTGAATGCCAATCCACAGCATTTCCCGTCTCTGAAGGATCATTCCCGTCCAGCCCACCCGGACGAGGTGATCGGTGGTGCGGGATGCATGATGCGATTGAGTCCCTACGGAGGCGATGCCAAGAGGATCAAGTCGCTACTCAACAGGATGTTCGATGCAGGTGTCATCGCCTTCTACTGCGGCCATGGTCCGTTCCATCTTCGGTTCCTGCCACCGCTCGGCGTTCTGCAGGAGTCGGATATTCGAGAAGTGATTCGGATCGTCTCTGAATCCCTCGAGGAGACCGAATGATGTTCATGGTCCGGAACGCCATCACAGACGATCATGATTCGCTTCTCAGGCTCGCGAAGACGGTGTACTCGAACAACCTGCCGGCTGATCCGCTTCCGCTGCGCGATCTGCTGGTCAAATCAAGGCGAAGTTTTCTCGGCAAGATCCCGCCGAAGGATCGACAGTACGTGTTCTCGATCGTCGATCCCGATTCGGGGAAGGTTGTCGGCACATCGAGCCTCATCGCAGGCAAGGGCACCAAGGAGCTTCCACGGCTGGTTTTGAAGGTTCGCAAGCGCGAGCACTACAGTCGTGATCTTCAGAGCGGGCATGTTCAGATAACCCTGCAGCTCTGCCAGGACACCACCGCCTCGACGGAGGTCGGGGGGCTCGTTCTCGCGTCCGCCTATCGAGGTACGTCCGATCGACTGGGTTCGCTTCTGAGCAAGGTTCGTTTCTCGTATATCGGCATGCATCCCATGGAGTTCTCCGACAAGATCATCGGCGAGGTCATGGGGACCTTGACGCCCGATGGGCGAACCATGCTCTGGGATCATCTGGGCAGACGCTTCATCAATCTCTCCTACAAGGAAGCAGATGCGTTCAGCCGGACGTCCAAGGAATTCATCACCTCGCTCTTTCCCGATGTGGAGATCTACGCTTCCCTGCTCCCGGCCGAAGCCAGGCGTCTGATCGGACATGTCAGTCCGGATGCCGTACCGGCTCTGAGGATGCTCGAGCGACTGGGTTTTCATCACAATGATGAAGTGGATCCGTTCGATGGTGGTCCCTATCTGGAAGCCATTCGGGATGAGATCCCACTGGTGAAGACCACTCAAGGCGGGCCGGCCCAGGGTGGTCTCGATGGTTCCATCAAGCATTCAAGCGGAATCGTCTGCATGCAGAAGGGGGCCGACTTCAGAGCTGTTCGCTGTCCGTATCTTCTCGATGGAGATTCCATCCGTTTGTCGGATGAGGTGATGGATGTCCTGCAACTGACATCTGGAATGAGCGTCCATGTCACACCCCTTGAAAAGTCGACGCCAGAGAGCGATGCCGTCCAGCATGGATCCGTAAGCACATGACCTCCAGCCGTCCTCCACAGGCTTGCGATCTGATAGATGGATCCCGTCGCGAGATCCCGGGCGATTCGCTCGTTTCACACAATCCAGCCAGTCCGGGCCAGATCATCTGGTCCGGTTCGCCGTCGATCGATCATGTGGATGATGCCGTCGATGCCGCTCGTCGTGCGCTGCCGGGGTGGATGGGCTTGTCGATCGATGAGCGTGCCGGATATCTGCGTCAATGGCGTGATGTCGCCAAGGCGCATGTCGACGAGCTGGCCGATCTCATCGGCCGCGAAGTCGGCAAACCGGCCCCCGAGGCCAGGATCGAAGCGGGTGCCATTGCCGGCAAAGTCGATCTCACTCTTGAATCCACCGTGATGGGCCGGATCAGTGATTGGACGGCAGATGCCGGAACAGGTCGAACCGGACGTTGTCGATATCGACCCCATGGCGTCATGTCGGTGATTGGTCCATTCAATTTCCCGGCCCACCTGCCCAATGGTCAGTTCGTTCCGGCATTGCTTGCCGGCAACACGGTGGTGTTCAAGCCTTCCGAACTGGCTCCGGCCGTCGGCCAACGACTGGGTGAACTCATGCAGGAGGCGGGGCTGCCACCGGGTGTCTTCAACGTGGTTCATGGAAGTGCGGCGGAATCCCGCCATCTGTGCACCCACGAAGGAGTGGACGGCATTCTGTTCACCGGTTCCTGGCCGGTTGGTCGGGCGATTCTTGAACAGAATCTCGACACGCCCGGTCGAATCGTGGCCCTCGAGCTTGGGGGTAACAATCCAGCGATCGTCCACAAGGACGCCGATCTCAGGCTGGCTGCCATCGAGTGCGCAAGGGCAGCCTTCGCGACGACCGGTCAGCGATGCACATGCACCAGAAGAATCATTGTCCATGAAGAGGTCGCCGATTCGTTTCTCGCGGCGCTCTGCACCACTGCCAGCACGCTTCTTGCCGGAGGGCATGACGATCCGGTGACCCCGTTCATGGGTCCACTGATCTCCGAATCGGCTCGAACGGCGGTTCTTGATTCCCAGCGGAGGATCGTCTCCCGTGGAGGTCGTTCTCTGGTTCCATCAGTGGAGATGCCCGGTGAGGGCTGGTTCATCTCGGCTGGTGTCATCGAGGTCGACGGCTTCGATATGGATCATGACGAGGAGATCTTCGGTCCACTTGTCCAGGTCTGCACGGTTGGTTCGCTGGATGAAGCCATTCATCAGGCGAGGCAGACACGGTATGGGCTGGCAGCCTCGATCTTCACGAGTGACGAGTCGAACTTCGATCGATGCTTCGCGGAATTGTCGACTGGTTGCCTCAACTGGAATGTCGGGACGGCGGGTGCCTCCAGTCGCCTGCCCTTTGGCGGTGTGGGGCTCAGCGGCAACCATCGTCCCGCAGCCGCCTTGGCCATCGATTCATGCGCCTACCCCGTGGCCAGCCTGCTTCAGCCGGGCTCGGATATTCCGATTCCGACCGGCATGACCTTCAAGGATGAATGGCTCGCGGTCCCACCATCCAGTGGTTGAACGTGTTTCATTGATGAGAACATGATTGATTCATCCTCCGAATCCGGACACCTCGTACCGCTGGCGGCTCGGCGTCATTCGCTGATTCACGAGATTCGTCGAGGTCTCCGCATGAGCTGTGGCGGGAAGGATCCGGGGCATCTTGTCCTGGCGGTCAGTGGTGGCAGGGACTCCCTGGCCCTCTTGATCGCCGCGGTCGTTCTTCGTGAGCAGGATGAATGTGCCATTCTTCCGCGGGTGGTCCATGTCCATCATCATCTTCGCCCCGAGGCAGATTCGGAAGCGGATCATGTGGTCGCGGTCGCGAAGCAGTTGGATGTGCCATCTGAAGTCAGACATGTGGATGTCCCCACCGCGACAGCTGCGGAAGCCAGGCGTGTCCGGTACGAGGCGTTGGTTCAGGCCGCCTGTGATTGTCGCTCTCCTCTGGTTGCCACCGGTCATCATGCTGAAGATCAGCTGGAGACGATCATTGCTGCACTTGGTCGAGGTGCGGGGCCTTCCGGTCTGGCAGGCATGCAACCACGGCGCCATCTCGACCGAGAGGTGTATCTGATCAGACCGATGCTGGGCGTTTCCCGCGATGATGCCGGAAGTCTCTGTGAGGCGGCCGACGTCGACTGGTGCGATGATCCTGGGAACAGCGACGTCGAGACACAGCGTGGACGTCTTCGCCGAGACATTCTCCCTGTGCTGGAATCGATGTGGCCCGGAGTAGCCAGAAGAGTGGCGTCGATGGCCGAGGCCCAGTCGGTGGCAGCCACGGCCCTGGAAGGCCTGGTGTCTTCGGTGTTCGGTCCGCCTCAACAGATCTGCTGGGAACGCAAGGCGCTCTCGCATCTTCCAATGGCCGTCATCATGACCGGGCTCAGGAGAGCTATTCTGGCGACCGGAAAAACGGGATCCGATTCCGTTTCCAGGCAATCGCTGGTGGCGGCTTCCGATGGAATCGGCGATCATCGATCACACCCGAGAACATATGAGGTGGGTGCCGGTCTGGTCGTCCTGGTCGATGCCAGGCAGGTAAAGGTTCAAGTAGGAGATTCATGATGCACGTCGTTCTGGTCGGTCATTGTTCCCCGGATGCCTTCATGCTTAAGTCGATGGTCGGCAGAGTTCTGCCCGAGGCCCAGCTTCACACCGTCAATGATCAGCGTTCGCTTGATGCGGTTCAGGAAGATGGGGCGTTGTGGTTGGTGAACCGAGTTCTCGATGGGGCCTTCGATGCCGGTGAATCGGGTCTCGACCTGATTGAATCCAGAGTGAATTCGGTTCCCGGTGCCAGATTGATCCTGATCTCGGATCTCGCGCCGCATCAGGAGACTGCGGAATCGATCGGCGCACGACCTGGATTTGGAAAGAAGGGGCTCTACGACTCGGAATCGGTCAACAGATTGAATGCGGCCGCCAACGGTTGATCGATTTCAGACGGTGATCGTCTTGCGACCGCCCATCAGATCCTGAAGCGCCTCGGGAATTGCGATGCTGCCATCGGGCTGCTGATGCATTTCAAGGAGGGGTATCAGGATGCGAGGACTCGCCACCACGGTGTTGTTCAACGAATGGCAGAAGACGGTCTTGCCGTTTTCGTCGCGATACCGGAGATTCAGTCTTCTGCATTGGAAGTCATAGAGTCTCGAGGCCGAATGGGTCTCCCCGAATTCACCGGCGGGTCGACCCTGGTCATCCTCGTCACCTCTGCCGGGGATCCAGCATTCGATATCGATCATGTCGGCATTCTTCATTCCAAGGTCGCCAGTGCAGCATTGAAGAAGTCGATAGGGCAGTTCGAGCAACTGCAGCAGTTCCTCGACGATGGCGATCATGCTCCGGTGATGTTCCCGGCTTGATGCCTCATCCGATCTGTCGATGATGATCTGTTCGACCTTGTCGAACTGATGGATTCGATAGAGTCCCGCGGTATCCTTGCCCGCCGCACCAGCTTCCCTGCGGAAGCAGGTGGAGACCGTCGCGTACTTCATCGGAAACTCGCTCGAGTCGACGATTTCATCGGCATGCAGACCCATGAGTCCGACTTCGCCGGTACCGGTCAGGTACAGGTCCTGACCCGGGCCTGGTGTGCTGTCCGAATCGATGTGATACGTCTGATCTATACCACCCGGAAAGAAGCCCGTTCCGACCATCGCCTGTTCACGGACCAGAACCGGCACGGAAGTTGGACGGAACCCATGTGATTCGCAAATGTGCTGCATGCCAAGCGCCAGAATCGCCTGATGAAGTCTCATGCCATCACCCTGAAGGACATAGCTTCGCGAACCGGCGACTTTCACGCCTCGTGGGAAGTCAACGAGATCAAGCTCGTTGACCAGTTCGAGGTGGGTTCTGGGTGCGAATCCACGATTCTCCTGGAACGACTTGTTCCAGTCCCAACCGGACGGCGCCCATCGTCTGATCTCGACGTTGTCTTCCGAGCTCTTGCCTCTTGGAATATCGTCGTCAGGTGGCTGAGGCACTCTGAGTTGGATGGTCTGCCATTCCGGATCGATCTCCGATATGGCTTCATCAAGCGCATGTATCCGCTGCTTGAGTGCGGCCGGTCTCGACTCGAGATCGGCAATCTGATCTCTGAGCGACTCGGCATCCTCTTCGCTGGCGTTCTTGAGCTGTCCCTTGAGCTTCCCGATCATCGGACCGGTTTCCTTGCCCAGCTTCTTCTGCTCGGATCTGAGGGATTCCTGTTCCTGCAGCAGCTCTCTTCTCTGTTGATCGAGATCCAGCAGGCGGGGGATGTCCACTTCCATATTCTTGGCGGCTGCACCTTGAATGAAGCGTTCCGGATTTTCTCGTAATTGCTTGAGATCAATCATGGGGTGGCCATGGTATCGCTCAAAGGAGATCGCCGCCGTATCCACCCGGGGAGGCGGCCCAGCCGAGCTTGTCGTGAAGGATCCTCCAGAACGGCCTACCCGGGCAGGCGACGAAGTCGACGGTCTTTTCATGGCGGCGGAAGCTGATTCGATCGCCCGATTGAAGTGGTACCCGGATCTGTCCATCAAGGACGAGGGATGTCCCCTCGTTGACCTGATGAAGAACCGCTTCCAGAGTGGACTGGCCATGCAGGGCGAATGGGCGAAAGGCGAGAGACTGGGCGGCAATCGGGGTCACCATGAGTGCATCCAGCCGGGGGTCCCCGATTGGACCACCTGTGGACGCATTGTGTCCCGTCGATCCAGTTGGTGTGGCGATCACCAGTCCATCACCGAAGAGAACCGGGCCATCCTGACCATCGATCGTCGTCGACATTCGAATCATTCTGAATGGTTCACCGGCGGTGATGAGCCCATCGTTCATGGCTCGCAGTGTGCGGCTAAGTCCATCGCGGGCGGAATGGATCTCGACACTCAGGAGAATGCGTTGTTCCTTGGCACGATCCGGATCCAGCACGGCTTGTGCATGATCGATGAGGCTCTCCGGACTGAATGGAGCCAGGAAACCGAGGCGACCACAGTTGACGCCGATCATCGGCACGTCGTGATCCACAAGTCTTCTCGCCTGCGCGATCATTGTTCCATCGCCGCCGATCACGATGGCGACGTCGGATTCTTCGGCACCGGGGACGGGTTCGGTTGAATTGGTATCACCCTTGACGAAGGTGACGCCTCTGTCGCCCAGTGCCTTCTCTATTCTCATCGCCGCCTCCATTGATTCGGATCTGTCGGGATCCCACAGCAACAGGGCGGTCGTGGTCAATCGAGTTGAGTCTTCATTGGAGGTCATGTTCTAGCCGACCAACCCCTTCGTCAGTCGCATGAATGCGGTTTCAAGATTGACCTCCGCGGTGCGGAAGGTGTTGATCTGATAGCCCTGGGCGACCAGGCGACTGGCCAACTCCGAGATGGGCGTCTTGGCACCGCTGTCCATGAGGACCTCGAGCAGGATCTCGCCTTTTTCACGGATCAGTTCCACTCGTTTGATTCCGGGAACCTTCATGAGCATTCTTCCGGCATCCTTGATCCTGTCATCGACCGAGATGTGGACAAGCTGGCCGACATTGGCCTTCTCCATGATCTCCGAGACGCTGCCCGAATAGAGAAGCTTGCCTTGTTCGATGATGCCTACCGTGTCGCAGAGTTCAGCCAGTTCATGGAGGATGTGGGAACTGATCAGGATGGTCTTTCCCATTCGATGCAGTTCCTTGAGCAGTTCACGAATCTCGACTCGAGCTCTTGGATCGAGTCCGGATGCCGGCTCGTCCAGAAGCAGCACCTTGGGATCGTGCAGCAGGACTCTCGCGATGGAGAGTCTCTGGCTCATGCCTCGGCTCAGGCTGTTGACCTCGGCATTGGACTTGTAGTTCAGGTCGGTGAGATCAAGCACGTCCGAGACGGTCTTTCTTCGTTTGGCTCCGTGAAGTCCGTAGCAGCTGGCGAAGAAATCGAGATATTCCATCACGACCATGTCGTCGTACGCGCCCATGAAATCCGGTACGTAGCCGATGATCGGACGGATCATCGGATTCTGATAGCCGACGACCTTTCCATCCACCCGGGCCTCGCCCCAGCTGGGCTTGAGCAGAGTGGCCAGGATCTTGATCGTGGTGGTCTTGCCGGCTCCATTGGGACCGATGAAGCCGAAGCAGGTCCCCTCCTCGATCTCGAGGTTGAGATTGTCCAGCGCCATGAGGTCGCCGTACTGCTTGGTCAGGTTGACTGTCTCGATTATCGCCATCTTGTTCTCGCCACGTTCACCAGCGTACCTTTTCGAATACGCCGGGTGTGGCTTCTATTCCTCTGGAAGCGGCATGATCCAGCGAACCATCACCAGACCGTCGCTCTGGACTTCAGGATCGCCGTTTACACGTAGTGGAAGGGGGAGCCCCGATTCCTCGAGGAAGCCGGTGATGATCAGGACAGGTCTCGACATCCAGTGGGAAAGATCCAGTTCATGCCCGACTTCCCGTCTGAGGGTCGACCAGCTTCTTCCGGTCTGGCCAGTCTGTGCTTCGACCGTCATCCAGACTGGTGGGGCAAGTTGATGGTAGGTGCTCAATGCCTGGAATGCCTGCAGCCGATCCCAGTGTGTCATCGAGGCGAAGGCGTCACCGAGATTGCTCGAACGGGATCCATATTGGATCGACAGGGACTCCTCAAGATCGTTCTCATCATCCAGAGTCAGCGTATCCAGGGGGATCGAGCCGCCGGGAGGCAGTTCCTCCGACAAGGCCCAGATCCAACCCTTGCGTTCCATCCTTCCCGAATGGGATTGCCGGACCCAGGGCTGTGACTTGCCATCAAGGATTTCAGCGGCGCGAGGATCCGGATGCGCGCGATCCACCAGAATGATCTGGCCATTGAGCATGATCTCCGGAAGAAGGCTCTTGATGGTTCCACGAAGTCCGATGGCATCGCCATCGGAATCGCGGACCACATGAACCGGTCTCTGGCTATCCATGCGAAGTGTGTCGCCCCAGTTTGATTCAGCGATCGGGCCTCGCCAATCCGCTCTGAGGCGAGTGGTCGTGGCTCTGCTTGGCAGGAGCATCTCATTGGGTTTCTTGTCGACATCGATGATGGTTTCACGGCTGTCTGAAAAACGACCGAATCCAGATTCCAAGGGCTCCCATGGAAGCAGGATGTTGGAATCGTCCTGGGACAGCTCGAGTTCGTAATCGCCATAGCCTGGAGTGAACAGCGAGATCCAACTCGTGGCGAACTGCTGATCCTGACCATGCACATGATCGAGTACCGTCACATGGCGTATGCGAACCTCGTTCTGTCGGTTAAAGCGTACGGTTATCCATGCAATGAAGCTGAATACGACAATGAGGACGACGAACACCATCCATGACCATTGAGGCCGGTTCATGCTCTTGAGTATCGACCACGACAGGGGGATGGCGACTATCCAGTAGACGATGAAGAGGAGGAATCCGAGCATCAGTATGCTTCCGAATTCCATCCTGTCACTGATTTCGGGCAGAATGACCGCATCGTCCACAAGCCATTGGCTGGGCCGTTTCTGGTTGATTCGATTCAATGCCTGCAGCCCATCAATCGCCTGCCGGCTGGGAGTGTCGATTCTTCTGGCGAGTATCGAATTCCAGAATCGATCCGGCTCCGGGACATGCTCGATCATGTTGGCTTGTTCAAGTGTCCTTCGAAGAGCGGCGTCCCTGATCGCCTTCGATCCCACGTCGATTCCCAGGATGGTCAACTGGCCTTTTCCGTAATGGCGTTGAATTCCTACCGTGCCCACATCGTCGATGGTCCAGGTCGGATACCAGCCGTCATCCGATGGTGCGGCATCGAACGCTCCGTCCTCACTGCGGAAAATCTGTACCGGAATCGTCTGATTCAGATCCGGTGGGGGCGGTTGCTTGACCAGATGATCAAGAACCTTGTACATGGGCACATCATCGAGAGATCGCGGGGCAGCTGGCATGATCAAGCCCAGCGGTCCATCTTCACCGGAACCGAGACTCCAGACATTGCCGCTCAATGGCAGCACGATGACCAGATGGCCACCTCTCCGAATCCATTCAAGGATCGCCTGTTCCTGTGCTGGAGACAGATCGGCGGATTCATCAGTCCAGACAAGTGCATCGAACGAGCGAAGCCCCGTCCATCGATCGGGTAGCTTTCCTGCATCGGTCAGGACGGAGACAGCGGTTCCAACGCCTCCGAGTTTGAAGCCGTTCTGCTGTGAAAGCGTTTCGGATTCATAGGCTTCCAGTCCGGCCGAGTTGCTTCCTACGACTCCGATGAGACTCTCGCTTCTTGGGACAAGTCTTGGAAGCGTGGATATCGCCTGGAACTGGAGCAGGCCCAGCTCTTCCGCCGGTAGATCGTCTTCGATCGATCGTGCACGGATGCGTGCATTGGTTTCCAGATTCACATCCGGTGACAGCGGCACATAGAGCCATGCCTTCCTGGGCTGGCCGGGTGACAGTAGAAGACGACGGCCAAAGGCGAACGTATCTCCATCAGGCGTTTCATGATCCCACTGAATCCATACGGTCTCGTCTGAATCCAGACGACTGGTCAGTTCGAGCTCGATGCCCGTCAGATCTCCGGGACGGAAGCTGTTCCCGGTGCCCAACTGCAGAAGTTTCATCTCGACCTTGTCCTGCGCAACGGCGGCATTGATCGGGATAGCGGTCAGCATGATGCCTATGAGCAGCAAGGTTCGTCTGGCCACAAGGATGTTCATGCTCCGAATCCACTCATCGTCATCCCCGGGACATCATCGCTTGGCCGAGGCGAAGGCTTCGATCATGGCGGCGTGGCTTCTGACACCATGTCTGAAGCGAGCGACTGAGAACTGTTCGTTGGGGGAATGGACACGATCCGTATCGAGTCCGAATCCGACCAGCAGTGAATCGACACCGAGGATCGACTGGAAGGAGCCGACGATGGGCAATGAGCCGCCGCTTCCGATCAGCACGGATTCATCCACGAATACCGAGTTCAACGCCTCCCTGGCCGAGACGAGCCATGGTGAGTCGGTGGGAATGCAGATTCCGGGATTGCAGCCATGCTCCTCGAACGTCCAGCGACATCCGGTGGGTGTGCGATCCTCCAGGAACTTCTTGAGGGCGTCCATGATCTTCCGAGGATCCTGTCCGGGAACCATTCGGCAACTGATCTTGCAGGAGGCCTCGGCGGCGATGACCGTCTTGGCGCCCGGCCCCGTATAGCCTGACCAGATGCCGTTGAGATCGCACGTCGGCCTCGCCCAGACCCTTTCAAGCACACTGTGTCCGTGTTCTCCGATGGAATGCTCCAGGCCAGCGGTGGCAAGGAATCCTTGCTCGTCGAAATCCAGTGATTTCCATTCTGACAGGAGTTGTTCGTCAATCAGGACGTCGTCGTAGAAGCCCTCGATCTGGACCCTTCCCTTGTCGTCGTGGAGTTGTCCAGCGATCCTGGCCAACGCGTTGATCGGGTTGATGACCGCACCTCCGTAGACTCCGGAGTGCAGATCGTGGGTCGGTCCGTGGAGCGTGGCCTGCAGGTACACGATGCCTCTAAGTCGAGTCGTTATGGCAGGCGTGTCGGCATCCCACATGCCGGTGTCGCTGATGACGCAGACTTCCGAGGCAAGCGATGCGGCATGTTCCTCGAGAAACGGTTCGAGGCTGTCACTGCCACTTTCCTCTTCACCCTCGAGCAGCACCTGAACGGGTGTGGGCAATGTCCCGGTCACGGCTTTCCAGGCGCGGAAGGCCTCGATGAACATCATGAGCTGGCCCTTGTCGTCGGCTGATCCTCGAGCAACGATCGTGGGACCTTCCTCGGTCTCGATCCGCACCGGTTCGAATGGAGGTGAATCCCAGAGCTCCAGCGGATCGGCTGGTTGAACGTCGTAGTGCCCGTAGTACATGATGCGTGGCCCATCACCGGGACCGTCATCGGATGCCGTCACCATGGGCTGGCCTGGGGTGTCGTGCACCTTGGCGTCCATGTCCAGTTCCCGGAGCAGATCCCCGGCGAACTCTGCGGCCCGTCTGGTATCGGCATCATGGGCAGGATCGGTTCCCACACTCGGAATGCGGAGGAAGTCCTCCACTCGGGCGAGGGATTCCTCCAGGTGTTCATCTATCCAGGTCAGTACGTTTTCGAGATTCTGGCTCATGTGAGCAGCATAGGACAAGCCGGACGATCAGGCAGCTTCTAATGGAAAGGAAGGCACTCAGGCGCATCCGAATCCTCGCCTTCTCTCACGCAGACGACTTCCCCATCTCTCAAGGCCATCACCACGGGGGGGGTCATTATCCAGTTGACACCCGGTGGAAGCTCCGCAGGCCGGCAGTCCATGCATGGATTGTCCAGAAGGCCTTCGGTCGAGAAACCCTCCACATTCTCGGGCACCGCTACCAACGTCGTGGGAACGGGTGAGCCGAAGCCGAAGTGGAATTCCAGGAGCATCTGGCAGTGATCGCAGGTGCGACTGTAGAAGATGAGGTACTGCTCTCCTTCATCCAGATCGTCGGGTAATCCTCTGATGAACTTCACCAGATCGATGTCTTTCGCCTGCTTGCCGACCCAGTCGGACGTGTCCAGTTCATACCAGTCCCGAGCGGGGACGGTATCCGTCGATGGGGCATCCGATGTCGCTTGTCCGAAGGCCTCGTTACCGGTGGAGCCGCCTCCGCCGATCATGGCTTCATCGCCTTCCGCCACGGCGCTGGCAGTCGGTGGCGGGAGTGTCGAGCCTGCGACCACCGGCTTGTCGAGCACCCACATCACGGCGATCGTGGAAGCCACGGCCGCCATGACGAACGCCTGGACATTGCCCAGCCTTGTCATGCACTTCATCCCCAGTGGTGACGGATGCATCGTGACCACGAGGAAGAGCAGGACGGCATCGATCAGCAGCATGATCCATGGTGGGGGAGAATAGCTGCCAAGGCAGCCGCAATTGGTCATGTTGCCCGAGAGCAGTTCCATGGCCAGCACGATCACGAAGACGCTCAACATCAACAGGGCGGTCAGTCGTGACCAGTTCTTGTTGAAGAGCATCACGCAGATGGCGCACATCTCGATGACGAGTACGACCGAAAGCGTCGTCTTGAGATCGAGGCTCATGCCATGCGCGATGTTCCTGAAGGACTTGGGCATCAGCGAGGGGTCTCGAGCCCCGAACTTGAGCAGGGCGCCTGCCAGGACCCAGGCGGGCACGATCACTCGCACCACGAGGGTTCCGATCATTCCCGCAGCACTCATGGAGGATGTTTGAGGGGGATCTTCGATTGTTTGATTGCTGTTCATGATCTGCTTGCTCTGAATCGTGCCTTACACAAGTCAAACGCGTGATCGGGCATGATATTGCTGGGGATGTTCTCGAAGTCAGTTGCCGGTGTCTTCAATGAGTTCGCACAGGAAGTGGATGATCACCTGATGAGCATCCTGAATCGTCGCCGAATTCTGACCATCGACGATGATGGATCGATCGCACTGTTCGATCGCGTGTCCGCCATCTCTGCCAAGCAAACCCAGAGTCGGAAGGCCCATCTCCCTGGCGGCTGTCAACGCCTGGACGATGTTGGCGCTGTTTCCGGAGGTACTCAGGACAAGCAGGACATCCCCGGTGCGAGCGAGACCACGCAGCGGCCGTTCGAAGACTGAATCGAAGCCGAAGTCGTTGGCGATGCAGGTCATGGCCGATGCCTCGCAGGCCAGGCAGATCGATCGGATCGGGGGTCGGGTCTTTTTATAGCGGCCGATCAGTTCCTCGGTGAGATGGAGTGCCTGAGCGGCCGAGCCCCCGTTGCCCGCGGTGAAGAGGGTTCCGCCCCCTGCCAGGGACTTGATGACCATCTCACCCATTTCGACGATATCCGGTATCCGATGCTCCAGATTATTCAGGGCATCGGTGGTCTCCCGAAGCCTCGCCAGAAGCATGTCGGTGGATTTGGAGGATATTGGGCTTGAAGAGTGGCTCATGGGCATCCTTCTCTGGGCTGACTGATCCGGCGACACGCTGTTGTTCTGCCTCAAGTATAGGACGGTGGGCTTGTCGAGGGGCTTCTGAGCGACGGGGTGGCCTGCCTGCTAAACTTGGGAATCGAGTGATTTTTGGAGTTCACACATGTTCCATCGTGTCTTGATCGTTGTCAGTGCCCAATTGTTGATGATTTTCGCAACGCAGGCCATGGCTGCTCAGACCGCGGTCGAGAAGGTCGACAAGGGCAATCTCATCGAGTCGTTGAATGCCCACGACACCGTTCGAGGTAGCGAGGATTCCAAGGCGTGGACTGGTTTGTTCGATGCCTACCTTCAGCTGTCGAAGCCTCCGGTTCCCGTCGGCAGACAGTTCAATCTCAAGACCATATGGCCCGGCATGAAGGGCTGGGACAAGGTCTCAGCCTGGGCGGCGGCAAACCCTGACATGGCCAAGGCCATCAACGACGCTTCGAAGAAGATCATCATCGGCCTGCCCTATGGGACCGACATGGTTCCAGCCACCTATTCCGGAATGCAGCTTCATGTCGAAGTCGAGATCAAGGATGGGAAGCGTACCCTTGAATTCGGATACTTCGATGCAGTCGAGGCCATCGAGGCCTATGCGACCGCGGAGATCTACCGATTGTTCGAGACCGGTGACGTCGACGGTGCGCTCGAGTTGATGACTGCCAACAACTATGTTCTCAGGATGTTCTGTGATCGTCAGTTCCTGAAGGAGAAGACCCACTTCATTGCACTGCTGGATCAGATGCTTTCAAACATGCGGGACTGCTTCTGGCGATACATGGAGCAGATCAAGCCGGAGCAGTTTCGAAAGATCGCCATGGATGAATTGCCCTATCTACGGCCGGATCGTGCCAGATTGCTGATTCCCGAAGGCGATCGCATTCTGGCCGAGGCGTTGATCACGGAGGTCTTCGACAGCAAGACGGGAGATCCGAAACAGGGGCAGTTCACCAAGATGTTCACACGCATCCAGTCCGAGGACGAACCATTGACCCGCCTCGGGGCAGCCAAGAGATGGCGGGAGATCTCGGCTCGTCACGGCGGACTGGAGGGATCGCAGGAACGACTCACGCTGATCTACGACGACTGGTGGAGGAGATGGAGACTCCGGGATCACGGTGAACTTCTGACGGTGGAGTCGGAATTCGATCGAGCCAATGAAATGCGATATGCCGGTGTCCTGATCTCGATCGACGACATCAAGGCTCTCTTCTCAGTCCGGAACAATCTGAGAGTCGCCGTCTACGGGACGGCGATGTCGGCTGGCCTCTGTGGTTTCAAGGTGGATACTGGGTACTATCCCAATTCCGTGGACAATCGCGTGAGTGGTCTTTACGGAACCTATGTCAGGCGGAATATCGACAAGGATCCCTACCACTACAACGAGTATCTCTTCGATCTGGATACGTTCCGCTATCGACTGTTGGACAAGCGGACGGCTCTGGACATCGGAGTGGACCGCATATGGCTGAAGGCCGGTACCGGTCTTCTCTACAGCATCGGTGAGGACATGGAAGACGGAGTCGGGCAGATGCATGCCGAGGATGATTCGGAAGCCGACATCATCATCTGGCCCCCTGTGAAGTCCATGCTTCGTGAAGAAAGCAATCGCAACTAGTTTGCCTGAGTACAGGTGGGAGTCAGAGAGATGTCCGACATCGAGAAAGTAGTCATTATTGGAAGTGGACCGGCGGGATGGACGGCAGCGATCTACGCCGCCAGAGCTCAGCTCAATCCGATCTGCTACGTGGGTGTTCCTCGACAGGATCCTGCTCCGGTACTGCCTGGTGGTCAATTGATGCTGACGACCGATGTCGAGAACTATCCGGGTTTTCCCGATGGGGTCGCCGGTCCGGAAATGATGGCCATGTTCCAGAAGCAGGCTGAGCGATTCGGTACGCGGGTGGTGGGAGAGGACATCGTCTCCTGTGATTTTTCGTCCCGCCCGTTCGTCATGGAGACCTCTGGAGGTGCCACGGTGAAGGCGAAGGCCGTCATCATCGCCACAGGGGCGACTGCCAACTGGATGGGACTGGACAACGAGCTTCGGCTCGCCACATCAGGTGGTGGAGTCAGTGCCTGCGCGGTCTGCGACGGCGCGCTTCCGATGTTCCGCGACAAGCCGATGGCCGTCGTCGGTGGTGGCGACAGTGCCATGGAAGAGGCGCATTACCTCACCAAGTTCGCTTCGAAGGTCTACGTCATTCATCGCCGCGATGAACTCCGGGCGTCCAAGACCATGCAGAAACGATTCATGGACGAGCCCAATGCGGAGGTCATCTGGAATTCCAAGGTCACCGATGTGACTGGTGATGCTTCGATCACGGGTGTCGATCTTGAAGATACGGTGACCGGTGAGAAGAGCCATCTGCCGATCAACGGTCTCTTCATCGCCATTGGTCATACGCCGGCGACGTCCTTCCTCGAGGACAGTGGAATCGACCTCGACGATGCGAGATACGTCACGCTTGCCGGTCGGGACAGCCACACGAACATCGAGGGCGTATTCGCGGCCGGTGATGTGGCGGATTCGGAATACCGACAGGCGATCACGGCTGCTGGCATGGGTTGCCAGGCGGCTCTGGATGCGGAACGATGGCTGGCTGACCAGTCTTCCTAGTGGTCGGCGTCCTGTGGTTCGTCGGGTGCCAGGCGGGTCATGATCCTGGCGCCGACGGCATCTCCCCAGACATTCACCGTCGTTCGGCACATGTCCAGGATCCGATCGACTCCGAGTATGACGCCGATGGCGGCGACTGGAAGCATGAGTCCCGTTCCCTCGAGAGATCCATTCACGGCCGAGATCACGATCACCATCGTGACGAGACCCGCGGAAGGGATGCCTGCCGCACCCACTGCGGCGAGGGTTGCGGTGATCACGACGATGATCAGCTGAGACATGCTCAGATCGATGCCGTAGAGCTGGAACAGGAACACGACGGCAACGGCTTCATAGAGGGCCGTTCCATCCATGTTGATCGTGGATCCGAGAGGTAGTACGAAGTTGGAGGCGCGTTTCGAACAACCCGCCTCGAGTTCAGCGGTCTCCATGGTCACGGGCAGAGTGGCGGAACTCGAGTCGGTTCCGAACGCCGTCAACAACGCCGGCTTCATCTTCGCCATGAATCCGTATGGATTGATCCCCGCCAGCAGCCAGAGAATCAGCGGGAGCACAATGACCATGTGGAACAGCAGGCCGATGAACACCACGGCCATGTAGCTGCCGAGTGGTCCGATCAGTTCAGCCAGGCCGATCTTGCCCACCGTCCAGGCCAGCAGGAAGAAGACGCCCAGGGGTGTCAGCCAGATGACCCACTGGATCATGATCATCAGGCCTTCGAACATGGCATCGAAGAAATCTCTTGCCGGTTTGGTTCGATTGCCACCGGCGGCCAGCGCCAATCCCAGAACCATCGCGAATACGATCAGACCAAGCGGTCTTCCCGCAGCCATCTCCGATATCACATTCGAGGGAATGACCTGTTTGAGAATGTTGTTCCAGGCGCCACCCATGGACTGTCCGTCGACCTTGCCCTTGAGAACGGTATCCGAATCGAAGGAAACCTCTCCGGCGGCGGCGACCTGCGCCTGGACCTCGGCCGGCAGATCCCCTGGTTGTATGAGTGTGACCAGAGTCGTTCCGATGATCACGGCGATCAGCATCGTTCCGAAGTAGTACCCGAGCGTGGCAAGGCCAAGGGTGCCCAGCTTGGACGGATCGCCGATCCGGGTGATTCCCACCACCACACTGAAGAAGATCAGCGGGATCACAAGCAGTTTCAGTGGACGGATGAGCACCAGATCCCCAGCAGCCTTCGTCCAGTGCATGGAGGAGATCAGATTCTCTGAATCGTAGAGCATGAACTGGCCGTAGAGGACGCCCAGAAGCATTCCCAAGATGATCAACAACGTCAGGAGGTTGGCCTTCTTCATGGCCCGAGCCTACCCGATAAGGCCCTGTTCAGTCGGACTTGGCCTTTTCCACGACCGACAATTGAAGTTCCTCAAGCTGGGCCATGTCGACGGGGCCCGGTGCCTGGGACATCAGGTCGCCGCCATTTTGCGTCTTCGGGAAGGCGATGACGTCACGGATGTTGTCGGTTCCGGCCAGGAGCATCACCAGACGATCCAGTCCGAAGGCTATGCCACCATGCGGAGGGGCACCGTAGCGAAGGGCATCGAGGAGGAATCCGAACTTGCTCTTCGCCTCTTCCTCGGACAGATTCAGCAATGAGAACACGGTCTTCTGAACGTTGGGGTCATGGATACGAATGGAACCGCCTCCGGCTTCCGAGCCATTGACGACGAAGTCGTATCCATCGGAGAGACATTTGCCGGGATTCGATTCGAGGATCTCGAGTTGATCGGCTCGAGGCGCCGTGAACGGATGATGTTCACTGTCCCATCGCTTGCCATCATCGTCCCATTTGAACATCGGGAAGTCGATGACCCACAGGGCATCGTGTCTGCCTTCGGGAATCAGATCGAGGTCGGCGGCAGCCGCCAGACGCACGGCGCCAAGGGCCGTGTTGGCGATGTCACGAGTATCGGCCGTGAAGAGAACCGCGTCGCCTGGTTCAAGTCCGAGCAGAGCCACCAGATCATCGCCGATTCCATCGAGGAACTTGGCGATGCCGGTTTCGAATCCATTGGCTGTGTACTTGACGGTGGGCAATCCACCGGCACCATGTGCCCTGGCCACCTCGTTGTAGCCATCGGTCACCTTCCTGGAGAAGGAGCCCGCTCCATCCGGGACGCGAATGGCCTTCACGGCGCCGTCCTCCTTGGCCAGTGCTTCGGTGAAGACGCGGAAATCGGTTCGAGCCGCCAGCTCCGAGATGTCCTGCAGTTCCAGATCGAATCGAAGATCGGGCCTGTCCGATCCGAATCGCTCCATGGCCTCAGACCAGGGCATGCGCGGGATATCGCCGAGATCCACGTCAATGACCTGCTTGAAGAGCGATCGCATGAAACCTTCCATGAGATCGAGGATGTCGTCTCTGTCGACGAAGGACAACTCGAGATCGATCTGCGTGAATTCGGCCTGACGATCCGCACGAGGATCCTCGTCCCTCAGACACTTGCAGATCTGCAGATATCGATCGCAGCCGGCAACCATGAGAATCTGCTTGAAGATCTGGGGACTCTGCGGAAGCGCGTACCATTCCCCGGGATAGATTCTGGACGGAACGATGAAGTCGCGCGCACCCTCGGGGGTACTCTTGATGAGCAAGGGCGTTTCAATTTCGAGAAAGCCGTGCTCATCGAAGTATTCCCGTGTGGTTCTGGCCACGAGATGTCGTATTCGAAGGATCTCCTGCATGCGTGGCCGTCGAAGATCGATGTAGCGATACTTCAGTCGTACCTCCTCGGAGATCTTCTCGCCATCGTGTTCATCGGGCAGAATGGGAGGATTGTCGGTTCTGTTGAGAACCTCGATCGTCTGACCGATTACCTCGATGCTTCCAGTGGACAGCTTTTCATTGGCTTTGCCCTGGCGTGGCTGCACAACTCCCTTGATGGCGACGACATCCTCCCGACGAAGCGAGTGGGCGTATTCGACGGTCTGCGCATCGCAATCCTCGAGATTGAACACGACCTGGGTGATCCCGCCGCGATCTCGTAGATCGATGAAGGCGAGTCCCTTGCCCTGATCACGGAAATTGTTCACCCAGCCCGCCAGAACGACGATATCCCCGGAGTTCGATTCGCGGAGTTGGCCGCAGTCATGGGTTCGCTTCATCATTGATCCAGATCCTCATGAAGGCCCCTTGATGGGGCTGGGAAGTCAAAGGACGGCATGGTAACGGCCTCCATCGATTCAGGGTCGTACAATCCCAATCTGATGAGCCGATCCAGGAGTCCCGGGTACCTCAAATGACGAAGACACTCCTTTTTACCGCCTTCGAGCCCAGTGGCGATCGCCTCGCCGCGAGCGTCATTCATCGCCTGCGTTCCGAGCATCCGAACTGGTCCATCCATGCCTGGGGTGGCTCTGGAATGGCCAGGGCAGGTGCACACTTGCATGAAAACACGGTTGAACATGCCGCCATGGGTCTTGGAGCACTGGCTCATGTGCGTCGAGTTCGTCGAACTCAGAAGTCGATTCTTCGATGGTGCCGGGAACATCAGCCGGATGGGCTGGTTCCAGTGGATTCACCAGCGGCCAATTTTCCGATCTGCAAGGCACTTCGTCCACAGGGGGTCCGCGTCGTCCATCTCGCGGCACCGCAGCTCTGGGCCTGGGCGCCATGGCGTTCGAGGAAACTCAGAAAATGTACGGATCAGGTTCTCTGCCTTCTGCCATTCGAGCCCGATTGGTTCGCCTCCCGCTCCATACCGGCGAAATTCATCGGGCATCCGGCGATCAACCGTGAGCTCGACATCGATCGGATGATTGCGGAAAGCGACTCCTTCCAGCAGGGTTCGCCACGACTTCTGCTCATGCCTGGTTCGAGAAATCAGGAGATCGACCGGAATGTCCAGCTGATGATCGATGTGGTCAGAGGACTGCGGGATGTCCATCCGACGATCGTGGTGGCGATGACAGCCGTCGATGAGGAGAAGGCGCGTCGTATCCGTCGTCATCTTGGTCCCGAGGATCGCATCGACATCATCGTCGGTCAGCGGGACGCCGCTCTGCACTGGTCACAACTTGTGTTGGCGGTGTCGGGTACGGTCACACTCGACATCATGCGACACGAAAGACCGATGGTGGGTGTCTACAGGACAGGTCCGGTTGGAAGCATCGGTGGTCGGCTGCTGTTGATCACGCCGGACCGGCTTCTACCGAACCTGATAGCGGGTAGTCGAATCGTTCCCGAATTCGTGCCTCATTGGGGCGGCATCGAACCGATCCGCGATGAGGTGATGGGTCTGCTCGATTCCGAGCAGCGTCGATCCGAACAGGTGCAGGCCATCAAGCGGTCCCTTGTTCCATACGAGGGCAAGTCGTTCGCCGAGGAGGCGGCCGATGCCATCGTCGAGGTGATCACTCGCTAGTAGTGGCGGACCGGATAGATCCTGATTGTGCAGAAGCGATTGCCTCTCCGATCGGATATCGGGATCGTTCGACTGCAAGGGGCGGCGATCGGCAGTCCCTTCTCGAGACATTTGTCCTGCCAGATACCAAGATCGTGCTCAGCGATCTCGGGAGTGGCGGTGAAGAGCAGTATCAGCAGTCCAGCGTGCAGGATTCCCCGGTCCTTGCTGAGCTTGGTGACATCCTCGCGAACAGTCGAAAGCAGATTGGAGGAATACGCTCCATTGCCGCCTTCCTCGACGAACTGGGACACGACCTTGACCTCGAGCCAGAAGGCGTCTTCAAGCGCCACCGCGGACTGATCCTCGAACAGGGTGGCGGCCGTCTCCGGGATCTGAAGAGGTCGATCGTCCGGTGTCAGGACCAGATCGCATCGATCACCCACGGATCGACGTCGATGCGCCCTGGCTCGAGGGTAGCGGACTTCTCTATGGACTCCATAGGTCTCCCGACTCAGGGAGGACTCCAGCAGTTCGTGCAGAGTCACCTCGTCGCGGGCATCCAGCCCGAGCACCGACTGTTCCGCGTGGAGTCTGACTTCCTCTTTCCGCAGCCCGGATTCGATCGCATCCGTCAAGGAAGCGATGCACCAGCGATGCATGGAGAGATCACCTTTCAAGAGTCCGTTCAATCCTTGTTGTGCGGCTTGATTTCACCCGATCGCAGTCTTCGGAAGTAGCTGTGATACGCCGTCATGGCGATCACTCCGAAGATGAGCATGATCGGGATATTGGACCAGAGCATGATGCCGGTTCCCAGATCGGACAGGTTGCCGATCTCGGTGGTCGTCTCCACGATGGGAAGCGTGGCGACCACGATGAGAAGGCAGTAGATGATCTTGTAGAAGGGGATGACGGCTTCGCTGAATCGACCGAACAGGAAGACGATCGCCTGTTCGCCGTAGTAGCTCCATGAAATCATGGTTGAAATGGCGAAGAGCCATGCGGCGATGAGGATCATCCACGTGCCCAGCCCGGGTATGACCCGATTGATCGCATAGGCCGTCAGGGATGCGCCCTTGTACTCCTTGTAGAGCCCGGGGAAGGCCAGCTGGATTCTGCCGGTATCGACGAGATGCTGGAAGTGGTTGACATGGCCTGCGGTGGTCGACACCGGCTCCCAGCGGATGTACGACTCCTCCTTGGTGTCTTCGGGAATCTTCACCTTGCCGTAGAACACGGCTCTGTTCGACTCGGTGTTCTTGTGCACCTTGTCATCGCCTTCGACGACGACCATGACCATGTCGCCATCCCGCCAGCCCTTGCCATCGATCTTGTGTGAAACCGACGTTCTGACCGGTAGCGGCGTCTTGCCGCCCATGACCGCCTTGGAATCATCCTCTGTTCTGAAGGCAGTCGGTTCGCCAACGACCCACTTCTTGGAACCCGGCTGGTCGCCATCCTCCTTGACTACGACGACGGAGGGGGGGGTTTCCCAGATGCCGTCATGTCCCTCGCCGTCTCCGCCTCGTGTCAACGCACCCGTGGAGAGAATCACCAGAGCGGTCAGTGTGCAGACGATGATGGTGTCGATGAAGGGTTCGAGTCCGGCCACGACCGATTCACTCACAGGCTCGTTGGTACGAGCCGCGGAGTGGGCGATCGGGGACGAGCCCTGGCCGGCTTCGCTCGAGAACAGCGCCCGCTTCATGCCCCAGAGGAAGGCGTAGCCTGAAGCACCACCGAGAAAGGCGCCTCCTGCTTCCGCGGGTGAGAAGGCGCTTCGGAAGATCAGTCCGATGAGATGGGGGATCTGATCGATCTGGAAAGCCAGGACGATGAGGGCCGTGATGATGTACATCAAGCACATGAAGGGCACGAGGAAGCCGGCGACCTGTCCGATTCGCTTGATGCCTCCGAGAATGACCATGGCGACGACGACGGCGAGAATCACACCGGTCACCCAGTTGTCCATGGCCAGCGCTTCACGGGAGATATCACCCACACTCCACGCCTGGAACATGTTGCCGCCGGTGACGGTCGATATGAGGAGCGTCAGGCAGAAGATGACGCCCAGGATCGATCCCAGCCAGCCGAGTCCCCATTTCTTCATTCCCTTGGCGACCACGAACATGGGGCCACCATGTGGATTGTCGGGGTCTTCCGTATTCCTGTAGAGCATGGACTGGCACACTTCAGTGCTCTTGAGGGCCATGCCGACGATGCCGACGACCCACATCCAGAACACGGCGCCGGGGCCGCCCAGGGCGATCGCGATGGCGACACCGGCGATGTTGCCCAGTCCCACCGTGGCCGATAGTGCCGCGGAGAGCGCCTGGAAGTGATTGATCGCACCGGGATCATCCGGATCGTCGTATCGTCCGGTCGTCACCGCCACACCATGGGTAAGACTTCGCCATTGGCAGAATCCCGTCCAGAGCGTGAACAGGATGCCGACTCCAAGCACGGTGTACAGGACCCAGTCGGCCCAGATGACCTCGTTGACGTTCGCCAGGAATTCATTGAATGCGTCCATGTCCGCTCCGGTTCAGTTGCAGTAGTTGGTTTCAGTGCATCAGGTGGAATGAAAGTTCATCCACATCAATCAAGCCGATCTTATCCAGCAGCACGATGATCACGAGGATCGGCGCGACGAATCGGACAAGGAACAACCAGGATCCGGCAACGAAGCCGGAAAGGTCGGAAAGTTCGTTTTTTCGTATCCTGGCCGGGAGCACCCAGCCGGCGTAGAGGGAGATCATCAACCCGCCGAGAGGAAGCATCCAGTTGCTGGTCAGAAGATCCATCGTATCGAAGAAGCTCTGCCCATATCCCGGCAACCACGAGGTCATCTTGAAACCGGCACTGTTGGCAAAGGCGGAGACGATCCCGAATCCGAATATGCATCCGCCGATGATCCACACGGCCCTCGGGCGGGACCATCCATGTCCATCGATCAGATAGGACGCCACCACCTCGAGCAGCGAAATGGCCGAGGTCAGTGCGGCGAACACGAGCAATCCGAAGAAGATGATGCCCAGCAGCATTCCGATCCCGCCCATCTCGGCGAACGCCAGAGGCATGCTCATGAACACCAGCCCCGGTCCGCTGCTTGGATCCTGGCCATAGGAGAAGATGATCGGGAACATCATCATGCAGGCCAGTATGGCGATGCCTGTGTCGAGGCCCGCGATGGCCACGGATTCCTTCAACAGACCACCGGACTGGGAGCGTTGGTATGAGCCGTACGTGATCATCGCACCCATTCCCAGCGACAACGTGAAGAAGGCGTGTCCAAGCGCCTCCAGCACGCCCTTGGGTTCCAGCGCAGTCGGATCGGGTTTGAAGACGAAGGCGAGGGCCTGATTGAAACCGCTCTGGAAGAACCCGTACACGACGAGGACCAGTATGCACAGGATCAGCAGAGGCATCAGGATGCGACAGGTGCGTTCGATGCCCGAACTGATTCCATTGGCCACCACCAGTATCACGATGAACATGAACAGGGCGGCCCAGAACGTGCTTGTCCAGCCATCGCCCAGAATTCCCATGAACACCGACGTGACCTGATCGCGGATGATCGTTCTGCGTTTGATGGTTTCCGCTTCATCGCGACGCTCGATCGGGGAAAGTGCCATCACCTCGGCGCGGCTTGATTGGATGATCTCCTCCCGAGCCTTCTCCAGCTCAGGCCTGGCATTCTGGACCTGATCGGCCGCGGCGGCCATTTCCGGATGCTCTCGCACTCTCTCGGGAGCCGCCTTGGCTTCGACGGCCTTCTCATAGATGTTCCAGTGGCTCCAGGTGGAGGGGGAGAACTGTCTTCGCCAGTTTCTCTCGGCGCGATCGAGTTCGTAGCGGGTTCTCGAGTCCACCACCAGTTCCAGCATGTCGGAGTCGGAAGCGGTCGCTCGATACACGAGTGCCTGTGTCTCGGCCTGTTCACTGATCGGATTCGTGAATCCCACGACGGACTTGAGGGTGTAGTCCATGGCCCAGCCGGCCACCACGATGTAGAAGGACGCGATGATGAAACCGCTGAGCACACCCAGCCATCCAACGAGACTCCAGGCCGATCGACCTCCGCCCAGCTTGTGAAAAGCCAGAATGGGTTGGGCCTGTCCGGCTCGGCCGATCATGATCTCCGCAATCAGGATGGGAAGCCCCACCAGCACGATGCAGGCCAGATAGATCAGAACGAACAATCCACCACCGTTTTCTCCGGTGATGTAGGGGAACTTCCAGATGTTGCCAAGGCCGACGGCCGATCCTGATGCTGCCAGGATGAATCCGACGCGGCTGCCCCATTGGGATCGTTGTTGACTCATCAGGACGTTGATCTCCGAAGGAGGAATGATTCAGGCATCAGCAGCCCGATGATAGCCCGATATCGGTCTCCTTTGCATATCTGCATATCGAGCGTCCCGGGGGCTCGAGCGTATACGATGTCCTCGTGAATCCCCCGTATCAAATCCGAAGAGACATCAGCCGTGTGGTCAGCGCTGGGTTCGAGTTTCCACTGGGTATCGAATCGGTCCCGATCGGCCCCTTCCAGGAGGGGTACAGCGTCGACTGGGTCGAAGGTGGGGGGGACGTTCCCGATACCTTCACCTTCTTCGTGGTGTTGTCGCATGGCCGTCTGTCCTCGCTGCTCCAGGCTCTTTTCGAGCTGCTGCCTGAACAGGTCTCGGGAATCATCGAGATGGGTTCTCGCGATGCTTTCCGATCAGTGGACATCTTTCTCGGTGAACGCCCCATCTCCTGCTCCTGTTTCCTCGATACATGGAAGGCCTTCGAGGACATCTTCCTGGAGGACACGTCTTTGGCGGTCGGTGTCAATGCCGATGCACCCTTCATGGAGATATTCCTCGATCAGGACAAGCGGGTGACCATCCATGTCGAGCCCGGGCGTCGTGAAGAGGTGGAAGCGGTACTGTCTGCCAATGGACTGTCCCAGCAGGAAGCTGGCACGCTGGAGATACCCGAGAGCGAGTTCGAACACATCCAGACGCGATCGATTCTGGTCGAGGATCCCTCGCTTCTATGCGACATCGATCAGCTGCTCCTGGTGCTCAGGCACGAATGGGCACTCATTCTGGATGAGGATGAGGATCGCAACCTCGATGCCGGCGGGCGTGAGCTTGGAAGGACACTCTGGCATGCGATCGTTCTCGTCCAGCCTTCGGGAGTTCTGTCCGATGGGTTCTCGCATGCGGTTCTCTGGGCGTGTGCATCCAGTCGTCGGGAACTCGAGGAGATGGTCAGAGATCAGCTTGCCGAATCCGCTGATTGGGTGCTGAGAGATTTCTATACCCTTGATCGCGTCGCCTTCGATGACCGACCCGAGGAGCTGGCAAGTGTCGCTCCTCGCCATCCCAAATCGGAGATCTTCATGTTCCAGATAGATGACCATGAAGAATTTGATGTGGGAGCTGAGTGAGATGGCATCAAACGAAGAGTGGTATCGAGATGGTCTGGCGTTCAAGTGCACACAATGCGGCAACTGTTGCACCGGGCCTCCCGGAGCGGTTTGGTTCAACGACAAGGAAGCCGAGGAGATGGCCGCGGAACTGGGCATGGAAGTCGACGACTTCATGAATACATGGGCTCGGAGGCTTCGTGATGGCTGGTCCCTCAAGGAACGGCTCACCAGCCATGGCTGGGATTGCGTCTTTCTGGACAGGGAGAAGGTCCCAGGCAAGGCGGTTTGTGGTCTATATGGATCAAGGCCGAAGCAGTGTCGGACCTGGCCCTTCTGGCCTGAAAACCTCGAATCCCGCAAGGCCTGGGAAGACGCCAAGCGAGACACCCCGTGTCCCGGTATGGGGCATGGGCCTCTGATTCCCATCGAGGACATTCGAATCAGCCGTGATGATCAGATATGACCTCTGGTGAGTCATTTAAGGTGGTTCAAGTGCCTCGAATGGCCGGGTCGGCTACCCTGTCTGGTTGAATCAGTCTTCATCTTCCGATGCATTGGTCGTCGGATGTCATCAATCAAACAGAGTAGAGAGCTCCTCATGCGATTCCCGATTTCCCTTGCTCCCATTTCGATTCTCGTCATCACCCTGCTGGGTATGTCCTCCTTTGCCTTCGCTCAGGGTGAAACAAAGGTCGCCGATCCCGCTAAATCGAAGGTTTCAGAGGATCCTTCGGATTCCTCGCCTGCCTGGGACTACGTCCTCATGACGACGAACAAGGGTGACATTCTCGTGCGGCTCAACAAGACGCAGGCTCCGATCTCGACCGCGAACTTCCTCAAGTACGCCAATGCCGGGGACTACAACGGCACGATCTTCCACAGAGTCATCGGCGACTTCATGATCCAGGGTGGTGGTTTCGATGAGAAGTACGAGAAGCGAACGGGTGGTGCCGGCATCAAGAACGAGTGGACCAACGGTCTCAAGAATGAGAACTACACCATCGCCATGGCTCGTCTGGGTGGCAATCCCGATTCGGCGACGAATCAGTTCTTCATCAACGTCAAGGACAATGCGTTTCTCGATCAGCCACAGCCTGATGGCGCTGCCTATGCCGTGTTCGGTCATGTGATCGCCGGCAGGAAGGCCGTCGATGCCATTCGTGATACGCCAACGGAGGACCGCGGCGGCGCGTTCATCACCTCGCCGGTGGACGAGGTCATCATCGAGAACGTCAAGCAGGTCGATTTCAAGGAGGCCGTCAAGATCGCGGCAGCCAACGGTGAGCAGGCCAGCGTCTGCTCGGACATGACCCTCAACGAGAAGCAGGCAGTCGATGCCGCAGCCAAGATCAAGAATGCAATGGAGAAGAAGCAGATGTTGAGTAAGACGGACGTCAAGCCCAAGGAACTCCCAGGTATGGCAGTTGACCGTGCTCCAGACGGTTCCAACAAGGATGGACTGATGTGGTGGACGATCAAGGAAGGTTCCGGTGTCGAGCCTGTGAGCACCAGTGACACGGTCAAGGTCCATTACACCGGATATCTCCTTGACGGTTCCAAGTTCGATTCCTCCGTCGATCGAGGCGAGCCGATCTCATTCGAATTGAATCGAGTCATTCCGGGATGGACGGTTGGCGTCGGTTCCATGAAGGTCGGAGAGACTCGCAAGCTTCAGATTCCAGCGACTCTAGGATATGGTGCTCGCGGTGCCGGTGGTGTTATTCCACCGAATGCCACGCTGGTATTCGATGTCGAACTGCTGGAAGTGACGCCTGCAAAGGGTCATTTCCACGATGACGGAACCTATCACGACCACGATCACTGATCGAGGGATCAGGCCGATTGGCCAATCAAACAGCGAGAGGTCGGTTTGTGAGGCCTCTGCAGACGCGCTTTGACAAGATCACACGGAATCCAAAGAGGATTCCGTGTGATCTTCTGCATTGATTATGACCTTTGAGCCCGATATAAATGTAGTGGAGCAGTCAGGCATCCGATTTTTCGCCTGAACTGCATCGGAGGAGGTCTTCTTCAGATAGATGGCTGGATATCCGTCAGTACTCGACGAATCGGTCCTGGTTCTCAACCGGGGCTACGCGGCCATCCGGGTCATCCCCGTGCGTCAGGCCTTCGTTCTGCTGTTCCGTCAGATCGCCGAGGTCATATCGGTCAATGGCGGGCGGTATGAAACCTTCGACATCTCATCCTGGCTGGATGTGGCGGATCTTCAGCGTCAATACGAGCTCGGAGACCATGACTGGATCCGGTCCGCCAGTCGGTACGTGGCCGCGCCGAGGATCATCAGGGTCACGAGCAGCAATCGTCAGCCGGACTACAGCGTTCGTCTCAACAGACGCAATCTGTTCGCACGTGATCGAAACCGATGCCAGTACTGCGGCAAGAAGTTTCCCGTGGCGGATCTGTCCATCGACCATGTCGTCCCGATTTCCAGAGGTGGTGGCAACAGCTGGGACAACCTGGTCTGTTCATGTGTCCGATGCAATACGCGAAAAGGCAGCAGGACGCCTCGTGAGGCGGGCCTTCACCTGATCACTTCCCCGAGGGAGCCCCGGCATTGTCCGGATCGCGCTCTTTCCATCTGTCGAAAGCAATACGAAGTATGGAAGGTTTTTCTGAATGAAGCATATTGGACGGTCGAACTTCGAGACTGAACTGGTTTTCTGGCTGATGATGTCGGGGCTTCCCATGAGATCATCCTTCCATTCCACGAAACTCTGTTTCAACAGGCACATTTTCAGTTGTTCCAATGGTGGCGGCAAGAAGCGTTTCAGTCGAGCCGGTCGGCTCAAGCGTGATCGTCGTCCTTGACGTCGATATCCTCTTGAAGCATCGAGATCGCCTCTTCGATGCAGATGAGATCACCCTCCCTGATTGAATCGGGCAGGTCCGAGAGCGTTCTCGCCTGTTCAAGATCGAACGGCCCCACGGCCGTTCGCCTGATCGACTCGCAGTAGCCCCCGGTGCCGAGTGCTTCGCCCAGTTCACGAGCAAGAGATCTGACGTAGAACCCCTTGCCACAGTGGATATCTATGGTGACCGAGGGCCACTCGTAGCTGACGAGCGTGAGCTCGTGCACCTTCATCGGACGGGCCGGCAGTGAATCGAGCTTGTTTTCGCGGGCGAGCTGATAGGCGCGTTTGCCATCGACTTTGATGGCGCTGAATGCCGGGGGAGCCTGCATGATGTCACCCACGAAACGTCCAAGGGCCGATTGGATATCGTCCTGTGTGGGTGGTGCCTCGACGGAGACCGGCTCCACCTCGCTCTCCAGATCGTCGCTGGCCGTGAACCCGGAAAGATCGATTTCAGTCCTGTATCTCTTCGAGGCACCGACGATTCTTGATAGTAGTTTCGTGGCCGGGCGACCGATGCCGATCACAAGTACGCCGGATGCAAGTGGATCAAGTGTTCCGGCATGTCCGCTCTTGGCACCTTTGGCTGTATCCCTGGCCAGTATTCGAACTCGTGCAAGCGCCTTCATCGAACTGATACCGGTGGATTTGTCGAGGACCAGAAAGCCTGCAATGGACTGGGCGGTCATGCCGGTACTCCGCATGCTGTGCTGGGGATCAAGAGTCGTCTCTCGGGGTATTCAAGGCATGCAAGCCCACGATCTCGGACATGCGACCAGTGGGCGTCGGCTTGGATGCGGCATTGGAATCCACGGGTCGTAGCAAACTGGATTCAGTGGTCTTTTTCGCCTGGATTCTGGACCGACTCGGCAGTCTTGTGGACATCGCCCTCATGTCGGGCAACCGACTGGTCGGTCAGCTTTGGAGAGGTCTGTGCGTTGGACCCTGAATCGATGTCATCGTCAATTCCCTTGACACCCTTCTTGAACTCGACAAGGCTTCGACCGACGTTTCGGCCCACTTCAGGAAGTCGGCGTCCGAAGATCAGGAGACCGATCACCACGATGATGATGAGTTCGGTTGTGCCGATGCCGCCAATGGCGAGCAGTGCTGGAAGAATGGTAATCGAGGACATGACGTCTCCTTGGGAACTGGTTCGACAATCATTCTATCGGCTCAGGGGATGGGGTGGCGCCTTGATCTCTGCAAACAGGGCTTCCTTCGGGGAGGTAGACTGCGTTTGCGGCCCCATCGGAGGGGGCTTCGAAGGCCATTGAACCAAGGAAGGCATCGAAATGAGCAAGTGGAATGGATTGTTTGGGCTGTTGCTTCTGGTTGGACTGTCTGGTTGCACGCAGGAGAAGGTGCCTGCTGGAGCGGACATTCAGGCCAAGGACTATTCAAGACCACTGTCGGAAGGGCAAGCGGCTCTGGTGAAGATCTCCGATCCGGACCAGCTTCCCGATATCGACTCCGCCTGGCAGAACAAGGACCTGTTTCTTCGCGATGCCATGGATGAGAGCATCGCCTGGTTCGACAAGCCATCCACGAAGGAGTGGTATCCGCATTGCGGCATCGAGCATGATCATGCGAGAGCTTCCGTCGTCGCCATGAGAGAGATCATGGTCGGCGCCACGAGCCGTGAGGAATTCAGAAGAGAGTTGCTCGAGAAATTCGACGTCTACGAATCCGTCGGCTGCGATGGCGACGGGACGGTGCTCTTCACCGGCTACTACTCGCCGATTCTGGATGGCAAGACCGGTGCGGAGGATGACAATGATTCACCGTTGTATCGAAGGCCATCCGAGCTGGAGACGCATCCAAAGACCGGCCAGCCTCTGGGGCGACGCACGCACGATGGGCAACTGGAGCCATGGCCGACGCGCCGCCAGATCGAAGCGAGAGACATGTTCGATGGCACCGAGCTGGTATGGCTGGATGATCCGCTCTCAGCCTACATCGCCCATGTCAACGGTTCGGCCAAGATCAGAATGCCTGATGGAAGCGTTCAGTACGTCGGCTACGACGGCAAGACCGACCAGGCCTACAAGGGACTCGGCGTCTCGCTGGTGGAATCAGGACTTGCCGATCCCAAGAGTCTGAACCTCTCGACCGTCCGGCGGCTGCATCGCCGGCATCCGGAAAAGGTGGAGGATCTGATTCTCGACAATGATTCCTATGTGTTCTTCAGGGAATACGATGGTGGCACATGGCCGGCGGGTTCCCTTGGTTTTCCCGTCACGACGGAACGAAGCGTCGCCACAGACAAGGCCGTCTATCCCAGAGGTGGTGTCGTACTCGTCGACACCAAGACCAACACCTTTGGTGGGCAGAAGGCATTCACGCAGTTCATGCTCGATCAGGACACCGGTGGCGCCATTCGGGCACCAGGCAGAGCGGATCTCTACATGGGTACGGGATCAGCGGCTGAAATACTGGCGGGTGGTCAGTATGCGGAAGGCAAGTTGTACTACTTCTTCCTGAAGCCCGAGAGAGTCGCCTCGGTCAATGCCGGCTGGTCCGGCTATTGATTCACTCTTCATGAAGCGTCGCAAACGCCGTCTTGGACTGCTGATTCCAATGCAGCGATCCCCAATAGGGTTTCCAGCGTTCTCGAGAGATGGATTCTCCCGAATCGGCCTCGCTTGATCGGATGAACTGGTGTTCATCCAGTCTGGCGATGGTTTCACCTGCGAGGGTTCCTGTGATCCAGCATCCTGTCCAGATCATCAGGCAGCTGATCAGAAGCGAGCGATCAAGCGTGTTCATCCTGACTTGAAGCGGGCCGCATTCGGCACAGATCGCTGCAGATCCCTCGAGCGGGTGACCGCACTCCTGGCAGCAGTTCCGGGATTTTCGAATGGAGCCTTGCCATCTCTGCAACAGCTGAGGGAGCACCCAGAGTGGAAGGAACACCACGGATGGAATCATCAGGAACATCGTGAGTATCAGGATGACCAGGAGATTCCAGAAGCCCGGGAGTACGGCTCCGTAGCTGCCTCTGACGAATCCGTAGTCGAGAAACGACCATGTGACGAGCAGTGCCACCAGCAAGACGCGTGTGATCGACAGGAGGGACATCAGGCTTCCTGCGTACTCCTGGACACGAACTGTCTGGCGAACTCGACGACCTCCGGATCCATGGCGATCGGTGGGGGCCATTTTCTGACCGGCTGACCATTTCTCTCGTGTGTTTCGGATTTGCTGGTCGCATCGATGCCGAGCCGATGGCCGTTCCACACCAGATCCCTGCCTGGATCCATGTTGGCCGTCATGTGGAAGAGCATCATGTCGAAATCAGTGATGTCGGCCGAGTCGTCGATGGCGATGATGCAGCCAGACCATTCGTCGAGTTCATTAAACATGGATTCGATGACTTCGATGGGATGATTTGGATTGTCGTCATCACGGTGGATGCCGATGATCACCATGCGTCCACATCCCCATTCAGGGACATCGACGAGAAGATCCAGTCGATCCAGAGCAGCGAGGATCGTCTCGGGCGATTCCTCGCGGGGTTCCTCGGCCATGATGCCGGCGACTTCCTCCCCCTCCCACGCGGTGGTGGCGTCGAATCCGATCTTGTGTCCCGCTCCAAGTCTTGGTGAGGCATGATCGAGAATGTCCAGTGGTCCATTGACGATCTCGAGGTCGCGTCTGAAATTGCAATGACGCGATATCGATCGCATGACGGCTTTCTCGTCATGCACGTCCACATCATCCTCGACGACAACGATCATCTTGGTCCATGCCATCTGGCCAGCGCCCCAGATCGCATGCATGAGTCGCCTGGCCTGAAGCGCATAGCTCTTGCGTATGGACACGAACACGCAGTTGTGGAAGCATCCGAACATGGGAAGGTGGTAGTCGACGATGTCCGGCACCAGAATCTTGAGTAGTGGCAGGAAGACCCGCTCGGTGGCCTTGCCGAGGTAGTAGTCCTCCTGGGGCGGGATGCCGACGATCGTCGTCGGGTAGACGGCGTTTTCACGATGCGTCATCGCGGTGACATCGACGACCGGATATCGATCGGGCATCGAGTACCAGCCTGTGTGATCACCGAACGGACCTTCCACGACGGCACCTTCGCCCAGAGGTTCGTCTGATTCGGGATCCCAGCCAATCTGGCCAGCATCGGTGCGAACATAGCCTTCGATCACGATCTCGGCATTGGCCGGTACACGAAGTGGAACGGTTTTTCCCATGACCATGGGAATGCCCGCGCCATTGAGAAAACCGGCCATCAGAAGCTCGCTGATGCCAGGTGGCAGTGGCGACGTGGCGGCATAGGGAAGCACGGACTCACCACCAAGACAGATGGCGATGGGCATCGGTTCGCCGATCTTCTTCCAGGAACGCCAGTGGGCCGCTCCGTCGTGATGGAGATGCCAGTGCATCGCGACATGGGTTTCGTCGATCAACTGCACCCGATACATGCCGATGTTGTGTGATGGTGGTTTCTTCCGACCTCGATCCTTGGCATGGATCGTGTGGATGCCTGCGAATGTGATGTATCGACCCTGGCCCTTGGCGGTCCCGGCTTCCTCGGGTGAGCAGTTCCATCCCACGGCGGATGGATCGCCATCCAGCGGCCAGCACTTGATGATCGGGAGTCGTGTCAGGTCGACTTCGTTGCGTTCACTCAGAAGGACCCGATCCTGGCAGAGGCCATGACGTCGGAGCTTGGGGCCAGCCTTGAGTATTGGTCGAATGGAATTGAGTCTCGACAGGATGTCCCGGATGCCGGCAGGTGGCCTCGGGGCCGTGATGTTCTCGAGGGTGTTGGCAATCCCGGTGAATCCAAGACCGTCACGACATCCAAGCGCCTGTTCCATTCTCGAATACGAGCCGAAGAGATTGATCACGAGCGGAAAATCACTGCCTTCGACATTCTCGAATACAAGTGCCTTGCCGCCACGATCGGCATGATCCGGATCAAATGCTCTGGCGGCATCACTCACCTGTGGTGCCGTGGACTTGCTGTGCAGATCCGCAATGGCGGCTATCTGGAGAATAGGCGATATGACATCGCGGATTCTCATGACTTCACCTTGCTGATCCATGGAGTGAATCATGTCCTGAAGCGTCTTGAAACCATTTGGCATGTGAGCAGGATAGTCCTCCTCGACTCCGTATGGCGAGTCGAGACTGTAGACTTAACGCAACAAGGGGATCATTCATGGCAGCGAGCGCTGTGATTTCAGTCAACGATGTCCACAAGACCTTCAAGCGGCGTGTACATGCCTTGAGAGGTGTGAGCATGCGTGTGAACGAAGGCGAAGTGTTCGGTCTGCTGGGGCCCAATGGGGCCGGCAAATCGACGCTCGTCAAGATTCTCATGACGGTCATCAAGCCGACTCGTCTTCAGGGGTCCATCCTTGGAAAGCCGGTCGGCCACAAACCCACCCTCAGACATGTGGGTTACCTGCCGGAGCACCACAGATTTCCAAAGCATCTCAGGGCAGGTGAAGTCCTGGACTATTTCGCCTCGCTTTCGGGAGTGCCCCGGAAGGTTCGTCGCAAGCGTGTGGATGAGATGCTCGAGCTGGTGGGAATGCAGGACTGGAAGAAGCAGCGAGTCGGGGAATTCTCCAAGGGGATGCAGCAACGGATCGGCATCGCGCAGGCGCTCATGAACGATCCGCGCATCCTGATGCTCGATGAACCCACTGACGGAGTCGATCCCGTCGGCAGACGGGAGATTCGTGATCTGCTGATCAGGCTTCGTGATGAGGGGCGAACGATATTTATCAACAGCCATCTTCTGAGTGAACTGGAGATGGTCTGCAACCGGGTGGCGATCATGGTCAAGGGACAGGTGTCGATGGAGGGGACCATCGATGATCTCACCTCGGATTCCAGAAGATATGAGATCGTTGTCCAGGACGACCTTCCGCCAGCCCTCGAGGAATCGCTGGGAACGGGTGTCACCATTCTCGAATCCGATCGCTCGCGTCTGGTTCTGCCCAACGCCGACTCCCTTCAGGTCCAGCCGATCATCGATCGTCTCAGATCCGGTGGTGTGATCATCGAATCGGTCCAGCCGGTTCGTGAATCGCTTGAGGAGTTATTCATGCGGGCGGTCAATTCCACCGGCGAGGACGCGGCGACGCCGGGGGCCGTGAAAGGCAAGGTGGCAAAGCCATGACAGCTGTACTGGCCATTCTCCTGGATTCCTACCGTGCCCTGAAGGCTCAGAAGTTGTTCAAGACCGTTCTCGGGCTGTCCGTCGTGGTCATCCTTGGATTCGCCTCCTTCGGATTCAACGAACAGGGGATGACATTCTTCTTCGGCCTTCTGGATGTCGAAAGCGAGTACATCTACGAGGGGAGCAAGTGGGCGAAGACGCTTTATCTGGGCATCTTCTCCTACTTCATCGTGAGCATCTGGTTGGGCTGGGCGGCCACGATCCTGGCCTTGATCTCGACCTCCTCGATCTTTCCATCCTTCCTCTCGGAAGGAGCCGTCGAGCTGACCATGTCGAAGCCGGTACGGCGGACGACGATGTTCTTCACGAAGTATCTCGGTGGCCTGATGTTCGTCTTCCTCCAGGTCGGTCTGTTCTGCGTCGGAGCCTTTCTGGTCGTCGGATGGAGGATCGGCGAGTGGAACGCCACGATCTTCCTGGCGATTCCTCTGGTGACCCTGTTCTTCAGTTATCTCTTCTGTGTGAATGTCTTCTTCGGTGTCATGACCAGATCCACACTGGTGGCACTGCTGTTCACCGTGCTCTTCTGGTTCACGACCTTCGGTATCCGCACGGCCGACGACACGCTCAGCATGGTCCAGTTCCGGACGGAGACACTCGTCAGCATGAGCGAGAAGTCCCTGGAAGCCGCCGAGGACAACCTGAAGGAGTATCAGGAAGAGCTCGTCGAGATCAGGAAGCAAGGTTCGGACTCCGCAAAGGAGTACTACGAATCACAACTCAAGAGAGGTGAACTCAACCTTGAAGATGAGCAGAAGTCCCTGAATGAACGCAGGGAGACTCTGGGTCAATTGAAGCCGTGGGGCATCGTCCTTGACGTGATTCGCTGGCCATTGCCCGAGACCTCGAGAACCATCGGTCTGCTCAGCAGATGGGTCGAGCAGGACAATGAAGTCAGTTTCGATGAGATTCTCTCGGGCGATTGGGGTGAAGAAGGCGAAGGGTCCGGAGACAGACGCCCGCGCGAGATCGCAACTGAGCGTATCAATGAGCTGGAGGAGACCGTCCCAGCCTTTCAGATCATCGGCAAGTCGCTGATCTTCGAGTTGGTGATCCTGATCTTTGCCTGGTGGATATTCGTTCGACGAGATTATTGATTGCCATCGGCCAGTGATTCGCCTCGATCATGTGCAGCCTTGATTCCACTGCGTACGGCCTCCACAAGCCCGAGTTCCTGCATGCGTCGAATGCCTGCTTCGGTGGTTCCGCCAGGGGTGGTGACGGACATCCGGAGCGCTTCTGGTCCATCATCGTGTTCCACAAGCAACTGGCCGGTGCCGGCGATGGTGCGAGCGATCATCCGTCTGGCGATGGTCGGATCAAGTCCCTGTTGGACAGCCTCCTGCAGCATCGCCTCGGCGACCAGCGAGATGTAGCCCGGCCCCGAGCCGCTGACGGCGGTCACGGCCCAGAGTGTGGATTCAGGTAGGACTTCGGTGCTGCCGATCGTGTCGAAGAGCGAACTGGCAAAGCGAAGATCCTCGTCGGTGCTGCCTTGGGCGGGCATCAGGGCCGTCACACCGGCATGGATCTTGACCGGTGCGTTGGGCATGCAGCAGATGACTCTCGTTGATTCGCCAAGTGATTCGCGAATGGTATCGCTGCCGATTCCGGCCATGATCGAGATCGCCAGTCTTGAATCCTCACTGTCGCCAAGTTCTTCGGCCGCGGATTGGAATTGTTGCGGCCGCACGGCCAGGATGATCCGATCACAACCGGCCAGTTCAGCGGCGGATTCCACGGCGTCGATTCCCCATGAACTCAACGTCTCACGCTTGTCCGCATTACGCTCGGCGACGTGGACCGTTTCAGTGGTGAGGATGCCGGCTTGAAGAGCTGCTTCAAGAAGCATGCCGCCCATATCACCGCAGCCCAGAAATCCAATCTGGATGCTGTTTTTACTCATGGCGTTGACCTCTCATAGGTAAATGGAGCATGTAGTCAGCCGCTACCACGTTACACTGGTGGAAGAGGTTTACACCAGATGGCAGCAACAACCACCATATCACTGCCCTTCGAGGCGCCCATACACGAGTTGGAGCGGCAGATAGAGTCGCTCGAATCAAGAGCCGATGCGGACAATCTCTCCGATGAGATCACCGGTCTCCGGGAGAACCGCGATCGGCTGCTCGAGAAGATCTACGGCAGTCTCAGTGCATGGGACATCGTGAGAATCGCCCGTCACCCGGACAGGCCCCAGACGCCCGACTACATTCACATGGTCTGCCGTGACTTCAGAGAGCTTCATGGAGATCGTCAATACGGTGACGATCGAAGCATCGTCACGGGTCTGGGTCGAATCGGGCCATTCAAGGTCCTCATCGTCGGCCATCAGAAAGGTCGGACCACCGAAGAACGCATTGCGTGCAACTTTGGCTGCGCCCATCCAGAGGGATATCGCAAGGCGCTCAAGAAGATGAAACTGGCCGAGAAGTATGGCCTGCCGATCGTCACGCTCATCGATACCCCGGGCGCCTATCCGGGTGTTCAGGCAGAGGAGCGAGGACAGGCTGAGGCCATTGCCGTCAACCTTCGTGAAATGAGCCGTCTGAATACGCCAATCCTGTCGATTGTCATTGGTGAGGGCGGTTCAGGAGGAGCGTTGGGTATCGGAGTGGCTGATCGTGTCGACATGCTTCAATATGCCTGGTACTCGGTCATCAGTCCTGAAGGATGCGCAGCCATCCTGTGGAAAGAGGCGAATGAGAAGACCAATTCCGCCGCGGCGAATTCGCTCTGTCTGACCGCGGAGGACAATCTACGAAATGGACTCGTTGACAAGGTGGTCATCGAGCCTGTCGGCGGCGCTCATCGTGATTCGCAAGCCGCTGGTGAGAATCTCGAGCGGCACATCGTGGATCGACTCAGCGAGTTGACACGATTCAATCCCAGGACGCTTGTGGATCGCCGATATGAGAAATTCCGACAGATCGGGTCGATGATTTCTGACTGAGAGGGTTGAAGCGGCTTCTAGGCCCTTCAAATCCCATTGAACCCTCTGACTTTGACGTGAGCCATCAAGACCGGTAGATTGCTTCGTTCAAGGGCCTTCTCGTGGAGGCCATTCAACGACGTAAGTGCTTTTTCGACAACACCTTGAGGCGCTATAGCGAATTCGGCGTGGCCAAGAAAAAGACCGCCAAGAAGAAGACTACCCACCGCAAGAAGGCAGCCGCCTCTTCGACAGCTTCCTCACGTCGTCAGAAAACGACCAAAAAAGCCGTTTCCAAGAAGAAAACCGCCTCGAAGAAGGCTGTTTCCAAGAAGAAATCTGTCATCAAGAAGAAGGCCGCTACCAAGAAGGCAGCCTCCAAGAAGAAGGCCACCACCAAGAAGGCCACCACCAAGAAGGCAGCCTCTAAGAAGAAGGCCACCACCAAGAAGGCAGCCTCCAAGAAGAAGACCACCAAGAAGGTCGCAACCAAGAAAGCTGCTTCCAAGAAAGCTGCTTCCAAGAAGGCTGCTTCCAAGAAGGCTGCTTCGAAGAAGACCGGTTCCAAGAAGGCTGCTTCGAAGAAGACCGGT
>MDTG01256537.1_pt1 | contig 39410 bp, 37 predicted proteins | sample 811421 | NCBI WGS metagenome assembly MDTG01 (sample SAMN05326645, study PRJNA326480) | marine metagenome | isolation source: seawater | place: Pacific Ocean: South East | collected 2011 | reverse complement strand
GCTTCTTACATACCTAGTTTTAGTGATTGATTTATTCAATCTATCATCATTAACCTTGATAATTTTAAAATTTTTCTTATTTATTTTATTTATAGTCCTAAAGTCATCAATATTAGTGAGAACATCTATTTGTTTACAAAATTCTTGTAAGTGCTTAGCAGCAGCTATCACACCACCATCATATTTTTTTTCAGATTTGATTAACGTTGAAATAATATCCTCTTTAGGTGGCTTACCTACACCTTCAACAAATTTATAAGTGTCAAAAATGGTCTCACCAATGAATAATACTTTATAATTGCTAATCCTCGAAATACCATTTACTACATCATCGTAGATTTTATTAAGGTTTTTGTTAAAAATTTTATTTAGACCCTCTTTTTTTTCTGGAACTAATATATTTAGTAACTTTGAAGAACTAAAGGTGATTTCCTCAGTATAAATTATTGTTCCACCATTTCTCTCGACTGCATTAACCTCTTTAGAAATATTACCAGTTACATCATTTTCATGACTTTTATATTCCAAACCTTTTCCATAAAAATCAGGTTTGATTGTATTAATTAAATTAATAGAAGTTTCATTGTTATTAATAATAATAAAATCCACAAATTCATAACATGATAACATTTCAGCTCTTAAGCTTTCATTGAATACTGGCTTATCCGGTCCTTTATTCACATAATTGTCAGCTGTAATTGATACAATTAAAAAATCAGATTTATTTTTACATTCTTTAAAATGTCTAATATGCCCGATATGGATTAAATCAAAGACTCCATGACAAAGACAAATTTTTTTTTGTTTTTTTTTTAATGATATAATCTTTTTGTTTAAATCATTTGTATTGAATAATTTATTCATTTCTATAACAATAATATATAATTGTTTATGAAAAAAAAAGATACTATTTTAATTACTGGTGGTGCAGGTTTTATTGGCAGTCATTTAGCTGAACATTTAATTAATAAATATAATATTATAATAGTTGATAACTTATCCTCTGGTAAAAAAGAAAATTTAAAGTCCGTAATAAAAAAAATCAAATTTTTTAAACTCGATTTATCTAATATTAATTTAGTAGATTATTTTAAAAAAATTCAAAAAATTGATTATATATTCCACTTAGCAGCTTTAGCAGATATAGTTCCTTCTATAAATAATCCAATAGATTATGTTAGATCTAATATTCTAGGAACATATAACATACTGGAATTAGCAAAAGTTAAAAAAGTTAAAAAAATTATTTATAGTGCATCTTCTTCTTGTTATGGATTAGCTTCTGAGATACCAACAAAGATTTCATCAAAAAAAGACACCCAATACCCTTACGCCCATACAAAATATATAGCTGAACAAGCAATATTACATTGGTCTAAAGTTTACGGTGTGAAATATCTTTCATTTAGATTTTTTAATGTTTACGGTCCTAGAGCTAGGACAAATGGCACTTATGGAGCTGTTTTTGGTACTTTTCTTGCACAAATTTTAAATAAAGCACCAATAACTATTGTAGGAAATGGAAAGCAAAAAAGAGATTTTATTTATATATTGGATGTTGTTTATTTATTAGAAAAGTCATTAAAATCTAAGATTATCAATAAAATTTATAATGTTGGCTTTGGCAAGCCAAGAACAATAAATGATTTAGTAAAAATGCTAAAATATAATAAAATAGAATACATTCCAAAAAGACCTGGTGAGCCATTCGTTACTCATGCTGAAATTGATAAAACAAAGAAAGACTTTAACTGGTCCCCTAAAATTACTCTTGAGATGGGTGTTGATTTAATGATTAAAAATATTGACTATTGGAAAGATGCACCTGTCTGGACTAAAAAAAAGATAAAAGAAGCCACTAAAGTTTGGTTTGAAAAATTAAGCTAATATGTATTTTAAAAATTTATTAAGTTTAATTGAAAATGTATCTATTACTCCTGGCAATGAATCATTAAAGGAATCTAACGATTTAAAAAAAATCCCTATTTTTTTAAAACAAAAAATTAAATTATTCAAACCACATAATAAAATAATATTAATTGGCAATGGAGGCAGTTCAGCTATTTCTAATCATTTAGCTAATGATTTTAATAAAAATGCAGGTATAAAATCACTTTCATTTTCTGATAGTGCCTCTTTAACTTGTTTAGCAAATGATTATGGATACGAAAATATCTATCTTAAGTCATTGGAGCACCATTCTGCTGTTGGCGATATTCTTTTTTCTATATCTAGTTCAGGACAATCTAAGAATATATTAAAAGCCACAGAATATGCTAATCAAAATCAATTAACTACTATAACCTTCTCAGGATTTAATAAATCTAATCCTCTCAGATTGTTAGGAGATTTAAACATATTTATTGATAATGACAAGTATGGCTATGTAGAATTATGCCATTTTAATATTTGTCATTATATACTAGATTACTTTTTATAATCATGAAAATTCTTATTACTGGTGCAGGTGGGTATGTAGGATCAGAACTTGTAAGATATTTAATTGAAAATACTAATTATAAAATTATTGCATATGATTTATTTATTTATGAGGTAAATATTTTCTTGGATATTGATAATAGAAATTTAAAAATTGTTACAGGAGACATTAGAGATAATAACTTATTAAATGAAGCTTTGAAGGGTGTAGATATTTGTATACATCTTGCATGCATATCTAACGATCCTAGTTTTGATCTTAATCCTAACTTGGGTAAATCGATTAATTATGATTGTTTCCCGTCAATAATAAGGTCATGTAAAAATAATGGTATCAAGAGATTCATATACGCCTCATCATCAAGTGTTTATGGGGTAAGTGAGCAAAGCAATGTCGAAGAAAATTCTAAAAAGAATCCGTTAACAGACTATTCAAAATATAAGTTATTATGTGAGGAAATTTTATTAAATGAAATCAATAATGATTTTCAATCTATCATTATTAGGCCTGCTACAGTCTGTGGTTTTTCAAAAAGATTAAGGTTAGATTTAGTTGTAAATATTTTTGTGTCTCATGCCTATTTTAACAAAAAAATAACTATTTTTGGTGGTAATCAACTAAGACCAAATATTAATATCAGAGACATGATCAGAGCCTATGCAATGCTTATTGAGCTGGATTACGATAATTATAATGGCTCAATTTATAATTGTGGCTTTGACAATCTATCTTTAAATGATATCGCAGATCTTGTAGTTAAAAATATGGGAGAGCAAATTGAAGTAATTCATACACTCACTGATGATAATAGGTCTTATCATATTTCTAGTGATAAAATTAAAAGAGAAATTAATTTTAAACCTAAATATGATATTAATGATGCTATCAATGACTTAATTAAAAACTTTAGGCATATTAATAACCCATTTAAAACAGAAAAGTATTTTAATATAAAATTGATGCAAAATATTAATTTAAAATAAAATGTTAAACAAAATTTATTTCGAAATATCAAAAATAAGAATTTTTGAAGAAACATTAAGTAAATATTATAAATATCAAAATATGAGAAGTCCTATTCACTTATCAATCGGACAAGAGCTTTCTCCCTCTATTTTTTCACAGTTAGTAACACCTAAAGATAAAATTTTTTCTACTCACCGCAACCATGCTCATTATCTTGCTTTTGGTGGTAGTATTAATGACATTCTTCTTGAATTATATTCCCGAGCTGGTGGTCCAACTGATGGCAGGGGTGGTTCAATGCATTTATTTCATAAAAATAAAAACTTAATGCTATCATCTCCAATAGTTGGTAGCTCTATTCCTATAGGAGTTGGTTATGCCCTTTCTGAAAAAATATCTAATAAAGACTCAATTTCTATTATCTATTTGGGGGAAGCAGCTACAGAAGAGGGAGCTTTTCATGAAAGCATCAATTTATCAACAACTTTTCAAATACCAGTTCTATTTATTTGTGAAAATAATTTTTTTTCTGTGTACACACATATTAAAGATCGTCAAAAAAAAATAAATAAAAACTACGAAAATTTTTATGGAATAAAGGAATTTAAGATAAAAACTGGAAATATATTGAAAAACTTATCTGTTTCTAAAAAGGCATTTGAATATGTTAAAAAATCAAAAAAACCAGCTATATTAAATCTAAATACTTACAGATTTATTGAACACTGTGGACCTCATCAAGATGATCATCTTAACTATAGAAACAAAAATGAACAGCAATTTTGGAAAAAACAGGACCCTCTTATTAATATAAAAAAATATTTAAATAAAAGTAATTTAATAAAGATAGATAAGAAAATAGAAATTTTTAATAATGAAATTATTAAAAAGTTTAAAAAATTTGAAAAAACAAACTCTAATATAGTTAACAAATTTAAAAAAATTGATATTTATGCCAAGTAATATCTCATCAACTGACATTATGCTTAAGACTAATGAGTTTTTTTTAAATAAATATAAAAAATCTATTTTTTTTGGTGAGGGGATTAATGATCCAAAGGGTATATTTGGTACTACTTTAAATCTCCATAAAAAATTTAAGGATAGAGTTTTAGAGTGTCCTATTTCAGAAAATGGTTTTACAGGATTGGCTATTGGAGCTGCCTTAAATAAATATTATACATGTGTTATTCATCAAAGGGTTGATTTTTCTTTACTTGCTTTGGAACAGGTAATAAACAATGCAGCCAAAACATATTTTATTACTGCTGGCCAATATACTGTTCCGATTACAATTAGATGTATAATCGGGAGAGGTTGGGGACAAGGACCTCAACACTCTCAATCTCTTGAGAATATGTATGCTTCTATTCCTGGATTAAAAGTAGTAATACCCTCGACACCTAAGGATTTTGGAGAATTATATTTAGCATCTTTACTAGATCCAAATCCAGTAATTTTCTTAGAGCATAGGTGGTGTCACTATAATTATACTAGTATCGATAATAATTATTTTAAGAATCTTATTAAATCTAAGCCTCGTATAAAAAATAAATTTCTAAAAAGAGGAAAAAAAGCAACTGTTGTAAGTAATTCTTATAATACAATAGTTATATTAAATATTGTTAAATGGTTAAAAGATAAATGGAAAATTAATGCAAATATAGACCATATTGATATGAAATATTTAGATTATAATGATAAAAACATATTAAAGTCTGTATCTAAAACTAACCAATTATTTATTTTTGACTTAGGTCATAAGTACATAAATTTTGGATCAGAAATAATAGCTAATCTGGTCAGATATAATCCTAATATTTTTAAAAAAAATATTCATCATTATGGACTACCTTTTTACCCCACCCCTAGCTCAAGACATTTAGCGAAAAATTATTATATTGATTTCTCTGATTTTGTTCTTAGTTTGCTTTCATTAGAAAAAGTTAGCCTATTAGTTAAAAAAAATATTATTAGTGATTTTAAACAAAATATAGGTAAATTTTCTGATATTCCTTCTGATGATTTTAAGGGGCCATTTTAAAATGAAAGTTAGATATTCATATTTACCTCAACAATTTAGTAATTGTGAAGATCTATGGGATAAATTAAAAAAATTTGTTGCTACTGGTGATTTTACCCTTGGAAAAGAACTAGAAATATTTGAAAAAGATTTTGCCAATTTAATTGGAACTAAATATGCAATTGGTGTTAACTCGGGCACAGATGCAATTAAATTATCATTGAAAGCTCTAGGTTTAATTCCTGGTGATAAAGTAATAACTTCTGCTAACACGTTTGTTGCTACAGTTGGTGCCATAAATGAAATAGGGTGTGAGCCAATTTTCACTGAGGTAGATGACACTTTTTGTATTGATATTAATAAGTTACATGACATTAATCTAGATGGTGTCAAGGCAATAGTTCCAGTCCACTTTTCTGGTTATGTCACAAGAATGGATGAAATTATAAATTTTGCTAATAAACATAATCTAGTTGTTATAGAAGACGCATGCCAGTCTATTTTAGGAGAATACAAACAAAGAAAAGCGGGCACATGGGGAATAACAGGTTGTTTTTCTTTGCATCCCCTAAAGAATATAAATGTTTGGTCTGATGGTGGGGTTATCACTACGAATGATAATAAAATATTTGAAAAATTAAAATTACTAAGAAACCATGGTCTTTCTGATAGAGATCATGTGGATATTTTAGGATTTAATTCTAGACTAGATACGTTTCAATCAATTGTTGGAAGTTGGCTGCTTCCACAGGCCAAAGATATTGCTAATAAAAGAATAGAAAATGCAAATTACCTTGATAATTTATTATCTTCTATAAATGAAATTCAAATACCAAAAAGAATATCAGAAATTAAAACTGTTTATCATCTATACATGGTTTTTGCAGAAAAAAGAGATGAACTTCTAAAATACTGTACAGAAAATTCTATTGAGGCCAAGGTTCATTATCCTATACCAATGTACAGACAAAAAGCAGTAAGTCACTTGAACTATAAAAAAGGAGATTTTCCTATAACTGATTTCCATGCTGATAATTTAATTAGTTTCCCAATTGACCAACATATAACAAAAGAAGAATTAGACTTTATATATGAAACAGTAAAAAGTTTCTATGGTTAGAGTTCCTTATGTTGATATTTCTCAACAATATTTAGAGGATAGACAATCTTATATAAAAATATTTGACTCTATATGTAGATCTGGTTCGTTTGTTGGTGGGGCTCATATAGAAAAATTAGAGAATAAGATATCCAAAACTTTAAATACAAAATATTGTTTGACACTAAATTCAGGAACAGACTCTTTAGTTCTTGCCTTATATTCTCTAGGAATTAGAAAAAATGATGAAGTTATTACAGTTCCTAATTCTTTCATAGCAACAGTTTCTGCTATTGTTCATCTCGGAGCAAAGCCAATTTTTGTAGATGTCAATGAAGATCAAAATATTGACCCTAGCAAAATAGAAGCAAAGATTACAAAAAAAACAAAACTTATTTTGCCGGTACATTTAACTGGGAGAGTTTCAAATATGTCGAAAATAATAAAAGTTGCTAATAAATACAAAATACCTGTGATTGAAGACTCTGCTCAATCGTTTTTATCAAAAGTTGATAAAAAATATGCTGGTACATTTGGTAAAATAGGTTGTTTTTCTTTACACCCTTTAAAAAATTTTAACGCTTTTGGTGATTCAGGTTTTCTTGTTACCAATAGCAGAAAGATCTATGAAAAAATTAAATTACTAAGAAATCACGGATTAAATAAAAAGAATAATTTGAAAGAATTTGGATATGTTTCAAGAATGGATAATATACAGGCTGCTTTAGTGCTTCAAAATTTTACAAAAATCAAAAAAATTATTCAAAAAAGAAGAAAGAATGCAGATTATTATATCAAAAATCTAACAAATAAAATTTTTAAAAATTATGAAGAACTTAATCAGTATAACACTTATCATACATTTGTGATACAAGTTAAGAATAGATCAAAATTACAAAAATATTTATTATCAAAGGGTATAGAAACAAAGATTCATTACCCTTATCTGATCAATTATATGAAAGAGTTTTCAAAAAATAATTTTAATAAAGATACTCCTAATGCCTTATATCAAAGAGATAAAATTTTATCTTTACCAATTCACCAATATTTAACTCAAAATCAATTAAAATATACTGTAGATACCATAAATTCTTATTATGACACATAATTCAATTTCTTTTATTGTTCCATGCTACAATGAAGAATTAAAAATTGAATTGACTTTAAAAACCATATTAGATTCAGTCATAAAAAATAATATTTTTAAATATCAAATTATTTTCATAGACGATTGTTCAAAAGATAAAACCTATGATAAATTATTATCGATAAAGCAAAATAATAAGAATATAACAATAGTAAAAAATTCTTACAATGAAGGCTTTGGTGGATCTTTTTTACATGGCCTAAATTTCGCAGAGATGGAATATAGTATGTTATTACCAGGAGATAATGCGCATTTAGAAAATGATATCTCATTAATGATTAATAATATTAAAAAAAATGATTTTATAATCACATATTATACAAATTCTAAAGACAGAATTTATATGAGATATTTATTTACAAAAATATATACACCCTTTCTTAATTTTATATATGGGACTGATATTCCATATTTTAATGGAACAAATATTTATAGAACAACTATTCTTAAAGATTTAAATATCAAAAATACTTCTTTTTCTTTTCAAATTGAAATAATCTTAAATTTTCTTTTTTTAAAAAAAAAATATACGATTGTACCAACATTACTGAATGAAGATAAAAAAAAACAATCAATTTCAAAAGCTTTTTCTATGAAAAACATTTATTTAGTTTCAAGAGAAATAACAAAATTATTTATAAAATTTAGATTATTAAAAAGACTTTGACATATTTATTTATATTCATTTATTTTCTATTTCTTATTATTTCAAGTAAGTTATTTATTTCCAGGCAGTCTTTTCTTAAAATCTTTTTTATTTTCCTACTACTTAGTATTGTAATTTATATTACAGCTATATTATATAAGTATGACATAAGTATATTAATTTATTCGATCATAACTTTTCAAATATTAATTTGTTACTTATTAACAATCGGTTTAAAATCGATGTCAAGCCCGAGTGAATTTATTTATAATATTTTAAATATCAATAAAGATGTCTATCTCAATAGAGAAATTTTGATTAATGATCTTAAAGATAAAAAAATTATAGATCATAGAATTAAAGATTTATCAGAGCAAAAAATAATAACTTTTAATATGGGTAACTATCATCTATCAACTTACGGAAAAATAATCTTTTATTTTTTTAAATTTTTATCAAAAATATCTAAGATTAATATTCAAGTTTAATTCATGTTTTTGATTCATAACATCATTATTTATTTATTTTTAAATTTATTATTTTATCAGATGATTGGTCCAAAATATAAATATCCATTTAGACTTGCTGAAATATTCACATTATTTTTTTCAATCTTAGTTTCTTTACTAATAAACTTTGAATCTTTAGATAAGTTTCTTTTATGTGTTATATCTAATTTTTTTTTATTTTATATTTTTTTTCATGTATTCAATATGGTTCAAACTTCACCTCGAGTAAAAATAATTAGTATTATTGGTTTAAAAAAAAATATTGATCAGAGCGCATTACTCAATATTTATAATTATAAAAATATGATAGATAACAGATTGATGAGGATGAAAAGTAGTAATCAAATTAATATAAACTCTGATTTTGAAATTAAACTCTCTAAGAATTCAAAAATTTCTGAATTTATATATGTAATACTAATTATTGTAAAAAAATATTTATAAAACCTATAACTTAATTAAATCTGTGAGTTTAATGACTTTTGACTATCTAATATGGATGATAAATCATCATTAAATAAATCACAATTTACAATAATTCACTTAAATAAATTAAAAGCGTATTATTAAAAAAAGTAATATTATTGGCAAAAGTAGCTCCAGTTGGGATAATTGTGTTTCCTATTACCAATATAACTACTATTAAATCTTGTTCAATTCTTTCAAATAGCTTCAAATTACTAACAATAAATATAAATAAGCAAGGTAATATTATTGATACATATTTTGTTGTATCCGCACCTAATAAAATATTAGCCAATATACCTAGGAATATTAGTATAAAAAAAAATATGTTTTCAAATTTAAAGTTTTTAAACAAAATATATATACTTATTATCCAAATACATTTAAATGCTATGAATATTCCAAAGATTAATAATTTCGCTTGATCTAAAAGGAAGTTATTTGCTGTTAATCTCCATAATAACTCTCGGATAATAATTGGCATATTTTTATCATGTTGATAAAAAACTACCTCACCAACTTCTCCTTCAAAAAAAACCCCAGTAAAGTATTGATTACATAATTCTAAAAATCCATATACACCTAAATATATAAAAGAGTAAAAAAGTATATTTAATAAAATTTTTATTATGGATAATTTTTTGTAATTTTTATAATAAACCATCAATGGCATAAAAAAAAGGAATGAGGGATGCGTTAAAATAGTAAGTAAACAAAAAATCGATGATTTTATTGGACTCCTACTGGTTAAATATAAAAGTTGAAAATAAATACCACAAATTATGAAATATATTCCATAGCTAAATGTATGCAATATTGAGAAAGTTTGTATGAATGAAAATAAAATAAATATTGTTGCTCTAGTGCTAAATTCTTTTTCTTTACATAAATCAAATAGTTTTTTTATAATTAAAAAAGTAAATACATAATTTAACACAATAGCTATAGTAACATGGTCAATATTTGTAATTTTATTTACAGTAAATGTAAATAAGGCATGTGTTATTCTAAGACTAAAATCATTGATTAATAATGGATTTATAAATTTATCTTTATAAAGTATTAGATGCTCGGCTTCATAAATTTTATTATCAAATCCAAAAATTAATAATGAAATAAAAAAAATAAAAAAAGGAATTTTTATATTATTTATGAACTTCACAGATAACTAAAGAAAGTTTACGTGCAAAGGTTCTTCGCCCGTGGGTCTTGGTATTTTTTCCAATCCTTTAATATGTTTATCCAAGGCTTCACTTACATAATGTTGAATGGGTAAAGTTCCCATCATAGTTTGGGCATCAAAATAAGGTGAAGCAAGGTAATTCATTATTTCTTTATACCTATCTGATTTGAATATGTCCTTAAATCTCTCATCTACAAAATTACCAATATGAAATTTGGAATATCTAGCATTGAAAAACATACCTGATGGTGCAACGAGTCCGCTACCACTAATTTGGAGAAGAAATTGAGGTCCATAGAATCTTTTATAACTTGGCTTTCCTCCATTTTTGATTTTTTCCCATTTAACAATTACCTTAGTATCTTCATTGCTCAAATTCTCTGCATCTTCCAATAAACCATACATTGATTCATATTTTGAGTAATCAACGCCAATATTTCCCATTTCATCATCTGAACAATGTTTAATTACTCCATAATCAACGCCTAGCTGAACTGCTAGTTTGGCAAAAGGTATTATTTCATCTCTAAATTCAGGCATTAGGACCATTTGAATTCCAAGTGTAACTTTTAAATTAAGTTTCTTTTTAAGATCAACAGCATATTTGATATTTTTCATGGCTCTGTCAAAAACATGTGTATGCTCAGACCCTTTGAACATGATTTTTGAATATCCTTCAGCAGTTCCTGCAGCAACTGTAAACCTTACCCAAGTCAAGTGCGGTAGGACCTGATCTATTTTTTCAGGCTCCCATTCCCAACCATTAGTAGCATTGCCAACATCAATTCCAGATTTACTTGCGTGTTGAATAAAAGGGACATAGGCTTTTGATAATGTGCTTTCACCGTCAGAAATTAAAGAAACACCTTTTACTCCAATCTCTGCAAAATCATCAACTAGATCTAATGCCTCTTTTGTTTTAATAGTTGACCTCTCCTGTGGCTCTTGAACCATTGCATAACAAAATGAACACATGGCACCACATGCTCTTGTAAGAGCCATATCCACACTAACAGGAGGTATTAATTCATTATTTTCCCATTTTTCTATTCTATCATAATGAAAAGATAGTTTATGAGAGTCTAAAATAAGCTTTCCTTGTTTTGTCTGAACTGAATTATTTTTAATATTATTGATATTGATGTTATTCATTGTATCTCCATGCCCCTTAAAGATCTTAATTTGCTTTTATCTCCAACGGGTTCAAGCCATATAGTTATACTTTTATCTATATTTTCTTTTATAATTTTTTCTAGATTTAATAAAATAGTTCCTCTTTCAGAGGCTAAAAAGCTGTGTTCTGTTCTTAATATAACTTGCCCATTATCAAATGTTCTAACTACCTCAAAATATGAGTAAGTAGCATGATTTTTTATAAAATTAAAGATCTCTAGAATTCTATCGTTTTCATTTTTATTTAACCAATCTAGGCTTGGGGTAGGAGAGTTTTTTTCAGCAAACTCTTTTTTAATATAATTAACCATAATCTTAAGAAGAATATATATTTTTTTTAAATTTATAAACAAGATAAATAGGTAACATTACAATCGTTGATAAAACAAAATCATAAATAGAATCACCTAATATCATCGTCAAGTGGTTATCAAACCAGATATAATTTGTAAGACAATATAAGATTAAGACTTTGAACTCTCTTATTTTTGATTTGTTATAAATGTATGAAATTATTAATCCAATAAAAAGATATAATAACAAAATAACAAAATAACCAAAATATTTAAAATTGTAATAACCTTCAGTAAAAATATCTAGTTTAATTAATGAAATTTTGACGTATTTAGAAATATTAAGATCTTGATTGAACTGAGCAGATACATTATCGATTGGTTTATTTTTCCAAAAATATCTTGGTATAAATTTATAAAAAAGATATTTATATGTATTGTTTTGTGAATTTTCTTTAATAACAAGTGTAGATAGGGAAACAAATTCTAACCTTGTTAAAAATTTCAATAAATAAGTTAATACATGTAATTCTTGATTCTGGTTGTTTTTAATTACAGATCTTTCATTTTCAAAAATATTTTCCCCTTTAAGTGTTCTGCCAAATAATTCAATATTTTTTGAAGAAATTTGAACAGATGAGAAGCATGGACTTACAACTTGATTATTAACCTCACTTTTTATGTGATGTAAGATTAAAGTCGCAATGATTAAACAACATATGCCAATAATTTTATATTTATGTTTAAAAAATAAAACACAGATAAAAAACATAGTTAAAATCGGGGTAATACTAGTTGATCTTAAACTAACTAAATAAAAGACAGTTATACTAGTTAATAGTAAAATATAATTAAGTTTTTTATCTCTAAATGTAATTACTAAAGAAATTATTAAAGACAATAAAGGTAAGTTCAAAATAAAGAAAGAATTAAATATAAATGTATTATTCTGTAAATATGAGTTAATCAAATAAGGAACAGTCATACTATCAGTACGAGCTAAAAAATTATTAAAGCAAGAAATATATAAATAAATACATAAAACTATAAAATTTAAAAATAAACCAGTATAGAAATAAATATTATTATTATAACTATAATTATCATTTTCATTTTCTAAAATGACCTTTTTGTTATAAATAAAAAAATGAAAAATGAAAGTGATGAAACTAGTTAAAATAATTAGACTATTGATAATTATTAAAATTGTTAAATCTTGATCATAATTTTTGTAAAAATCTTTTTGATATTGGGCAAAAATTCCATTATTGCTAAAATTTACATCATAATAATTACAAAGAATAATTACTATAAAAGGACTTAGGCAACATATTAAAAATAATAAGTTTATGCACTCAAATACCTTTATGTAATTTGTATTATTTAGATAGTGATATAAATAGTATATAAGAAATAATGATAATATGCATCCCTGAGAAAAAAATAAGTATACCATGTTTGAAATTATTATAGTAGAAACTTGTAATCATTAATAATAATATTAAAAGTTAAAAATTTAAAGTAACAATGTTATGACATTTCAAATAAGTTTTAAAAAAAATTTAAACATAGCTGAGATTCAAAGCGATCCCTTTTTATTAAAAAAAGATAATTATACAAAATATAAAAAAGATATTGAAATTATTGCTCAAAAACCATCTTCAGCGTCTGATATAAACATTAACTGGATAAAATTTAGTTCACCTAATATCTCTTTTAGTGATTTTGATGATTATTTTCCAAAAAATAAACTTAAAGTAATTAATAGAAAAAAATTAGATATTATGAGTGAGTATGTATGGAAGTTTCAAAAAATTCAGAATGATAAACCATTTAATATTCTTGCAATAGGCTGCGGGTTTGGTATTGAAATATATTTCCTTTCTAAATTTTTTAAAAATTCAAAAATAACAGCTTGTAATTGGATTGATGATCTACCTGAAAATTTAATAACTGATAAAAAAATTGATCTTTATATAGAGGATATAAATGATTATCTTATGAAGAATAAAAATTCTTTTGATTTAATTTTTTCTAATTATGTATTAGAACACATGTATAATATTAATGATACCACAAAAAGAATTTATGGTAGTTTGAATACTAATGGCTTTTCTTTAAACTGCATTCCATTGCATAATTACAATAAGTATATTAATGATAAATTAAATTTTATTTCAAAAAATAATTTCGATCAATTTGATATGTCTATAATTGATTTAGGCCACCCTTGGAAGACAAATCCTGTTGATGTTAAGAAAAAATTTAAATTATTTGATAAAGTTGAAATTTATGGTAACAAAGATCAGGTTGTAAGGTATTTCAATTACAATATTGATAACTGGAAATATTACTTGAGTATGATTTCTTTTTTAAATAAATATTTTTATTCTTCTATAATTATATTATTTAGATCTTTATATAAAGTTTTAAAATATAAAATAATTATCAAAATGTTCTATAAAATTGAAAAAAAATTATTTTTTTCTAACTATAAAGTTCAAAATTTTGTTCCTAGTGTAATGATTTTAGCTAAAAAAAAATGATCAAACTAATCAGAATAATTGTTAGGTTACTACCTAAGAGATTAAGAATTCTAATAGCAAAAAGAAAAAATATTGTTGATATAAAAATCAAGCCAGTTACTGATGAGGAAAGTTATATACAGGTCCAAAAAGAATTTAATATACTAAAAGAGGATAATATTTTTGAGTCCGAAGAAACACTATATCAATTATCTGACTATATAAAATTAAATACTTCTAGCTCCTTATTGAATGGTATTTGTCATGGAATAAGGAATGGATATGAGGTATTCGAGTTTAGAAAAAATTTAAATACAAAAGAAATTTATGGTACTGATATACACTTTAATGAAAAAAATAATGATCCATATTTTATAAAATTAGATTTTCATGAAGAGGTTGTTGAGTGGAAAGATAAGTTTGATTTTGTGTACACTAATTCATTAGATCATGCCCATGACCCTTTAAAATGTTTAAAATCGTGGTGTCATTCCTTAAAAGATAATGGAATTATTGTAATCAATTTCACGGAAGCTCATACACCAGCTGCTGCAGGAGATCCCGAATTCTTTTCATTTAATGTTAAAAGCTTAGTAAATTTGATATCTAATAATATATCAAATTTAAAACTTATAGATATTTTAAGCTATGATATTCCTCAAAAATATTTAAATGATGATTTAATTAAAAAGTGGCAATATATTGTCCTCAAGAAAACATATGAATATTCATCTTTAAATTGTAATACAATCAATAAAAAAAATTATTATGAATCATATTTAAATAAAATAATTTTTAAAATTTTTAAAAATGAATCACTTATTATTAAAAGTGACTTAGTGGCTCATCAGAGATACGATTGGGTAAAAAAAATATCAAAAAACTTTACTAATTTAAAAATTTTAGACTTAGGATCAGGTAATTGTTATTTATCTTTTCATCTACTTAAAAAAGGAAATTACATTACATCTGTTTCATTTGATAATGCGAATAATGAAAAAGCTTATTGTCGATCAAAGCAATTAGATTATAAAAATCATAAAATTATCTATAAAGATATTAATCATGATTTAAATATAAATAATGGAAATAATCTTTTTGATAAAGTTTTATTGCTAGAAACAATTGAGCATATTGAAGATGATTTAAAGCTATTAATTAATATTAACAAACTATTATTACCTAACGGTGAATTAATCATCTCAACACCATATAAAAATTTTAATTCTTTGCTTAAATCTGATTATTATTTAAATATAGGACCTGGATCTCATGTCAGACATGGATACAGTATTACAGAAATAGAAGCTAAATTGAATAAAGCTGGATTTGAAATTGTAAAATATGGTTATTTGACGTCCAACTTAGCCAATTATACAAGTCAAATTCTTAGATTTTTATCATTGAAAAATCTAAATTTTATATCAATAACATTCAAATTTATTTTTTTCATTCCAATAAAATTTCTTAGTAAATATAATATGAAAAAAGGTAATTATATTAGTTTAATAGCTAAAAAAAAATAATTTTTTAAAAATCTAAATATTTTCTTATTGTTACAAAAAATTTAGATAGAGCAAATATATCTATTAAGTTCTTTAATTTGATTATTTTTTTTAGTAAATATAAATTAATAAAAATCATTATTACTTCCACTGTTAAATAAACATATAAAAGAGTTATTAAACTTTTTGTAACAAAGAAAATAACCAATGATGAAGTTAAAAAAACTATGTAAATTGTATAATAAACAAGATGTTTATTAATAGATTGAAAAATATAAGAGATTAGTTCATTAATGTTTTGAAAAAAGACTATAAAAATAATTAAATAGAATAAATCTTTTTCAAAAAAATCATTATTTGACATCCATAAATTAATTATTTTTTCCCCAAAAATTATAAAAATAATACAAATTATCAAATTAAAAAAGAAACCCAGCCTGATATATTCTAGTGAATATGCATTAAATTTTTCTTTATCATCTCTAATTTGATTTAACTCTGGAAAAATTATTTGAGATATAGATGCACAAATATTTTTACTCAAATTTGCAAATGTGAATAGTATTGTAATTTGTGTAAATTTAAATCCAGACAGTACAAGCCCTAATAAAAACCTTAGTAAATGCAATTTTGTGTTTGAAGCCAACGTTTCAAAAATAAAACCAAGTATTCCACTTGCCTTGCTGAATAAAAATTTAATATCAAAATCAATTCCATATTTAAATAGATTAATTTTTGTAACAACTATCAATAAAATTATTGCTCTGATGATTGATAATAATGGAAAAGAAATAAATGAATAAACATCAGCCTTAAAAATAAATAGTAATAATAAAAATAAGATTATCTCAAATATCTGACAAAAACCATTTATTAAATATATTAACCAATTCTTACCCGATGACCATAGAGCATGAGATAATACAATACTTAGGTGATTAATAGTTTGATAGACTATGGCTATTATAAATAATGGTTGTATGATTTGAATATCAAAATGAAAAATTACTAAAGTAATAATTATTAAATATATTGAATAAAGAATTATCTTAAAATTTAAAATAGTATTAATTTTTATTTTAAATGAATTAATATTTATTTTTAAATATTTATTTAATTCCATTAATTTTGACATACCAATCCCAAAATCATTTGCAAAAATAAAAATTAAAATTGAATTTGTAATTATCCAAAACTCAAAAATATTTACATTTAAATAATTGATAATTGTTGGGAAAAGAATAATAGGTGAAATAATAAAGGAAAATTTATAAAGTAAATGCGTTATTAAAGAATAACTTAATCTTTTTTTTAAATTCATTTAATTAATTGAATTAAGTAATTTTACCAATTTTTTGTATTTAAAGTTAAAAAATCTTGGCAGGGGAATAAGATAAATCTTATAATCTATAAAAATATCATCATGTATGTCTTTATGATTTTTAATAACTTTATAACTTTTATAGAATAAATTATTTCTATATTCTTTGTCATATAAATTGTTATTTAATTTAAACCAAGGGTCTGGAAAGAGCTTAATATCATTTTTCTTTAATATATTATTTAAATGATTATTAACTTTTTTATTAATTATTAACGGTATTCCAGAAAAAAAACCTCCGGGTTTGGATTCATATTCATTTTCAATAAGAAAAATATTTTCATTTTCTTTAAGATTAGATTTAAGATAGTTATAAATTTTAATTTTGATATAGTTTATATTCTTTAAAAATCTTAGATCCTCTTTTGCCAATATTATTCCTAGAGGATTACATCTCATTTTCTCCCCCCACCCAGTTAAAGAAAATTTACTAAAATTGCTATACTCTATATCGTTAAGTCTATTTGCAAAATGTCCATAAATTAACATTTTTTTATAATAGTTTTGTGAATTTGTTAATGCTATGCCTCCCTCACCAGCGGATACACTTTTATTACCTTGAAGACTGAAAATCGAAATATTTGCAAATTTTCCAATTTTAATATTTCCTATTGAAGCACCATGAGAATGTGAGCAATCTTCTATTAATAATATTTTATTCTTTTTGCAAATGTCTGAGATAATTGGCATATTAGCCGGGAAACCAAATGGGTGAGTGACAATTAAAGCTCTATTCTTACCAGAAATTTTAGATTTTAGATCATCTATGTCCAACGAGAGATTTTTAGGATTAGCTTTTATGAATTCAACTTCGTAACCTAAGTTAAATACTGGATCAATAGAAGCATGAAAAGTGTATTCTGGAACTAGTATTTTATATCCTTTTTTAATTCCAAGAGAAAATAAAGCTGCTTTCAATGCAGAAGTCCCATTACTAAATGTGAGTGCATATTTTTTACCTATGAATTTTTTATAATCATTTTCAAAATTAATTACAAAGTTAGGATATCCTGAAGTTTGATTTTTTAATATAGGAATAGAAATCTTAATAATTTTTAGAACTGATTTAAAGATATATATTATTAAAGAAATAATTATAAATTTATAAAACAATTAAATTCGATTTAATTCTTCTTTAATCATATTTTTTATTAATTCTTTAAAATTAGTACTTGGCGTCCATCTTAAATTTTTAATTGCTTTTTTTGGATCGCCAATAAGGTAATCTAAGTCAGAAGGTCTGTTATCTTTTTTTGAAAATGTTTTTACAATTTTTCTGTTAAAACTGTCTGTATAGTAAATTCTTCCATTCTGCTTTTTGATTTTATATTTTATATCAAGTATTTTAAAAACTAATTCTAATAAATATTTAACTGAATAAGTTTTTCCTGTAGCAATAACATAATCATCAGGTTTCTTATATTGTAACATTTTCCACATTGCTTGCACATAGTCACCAGCAAATCCCCAGTCTCTATAAGAATAAATATTGCCGAGATTGAAAGACTTAATCTTTTTATTTTTTAAAAGACAGGCATTTTTGACTATTTTTCTGGTTACAAATTCTTCTCCCCTGAACGATGACTCATGATTAAATAAAATTCCTGAACATGCAAAAATTTTGTATGACTCTCTATACTGAGTTGTAATATAATGGGCAAATATTTTTGAAACAGCATATGGACTCAACGGATTAAAAGGACTTTTTTCGTTTAATTTCTTTTTTTTCAATTCCTCTCTTCCAAACATTTCGCTTGATGATGCTTGATAAAATTTTGTTTTCAAATTTAAAAGTCTAATTGACTCCAAAATTCTTAAACATCCCATAGCATTTACATCAGTTGTTAAAATAGGTAAGTCAAAAGATTTTTTGACAAATGTTTCAGCACCTAAATTGTATATTTCATCAGGTTTAATTGATTTTAAGATCTTATTAATACTATTAGAATTTCTCAAATCTAAATATTTGTAAGTTATTGAGTCTTGAATGCCTAATTCTTTTAATCTCCAATTAGATTTTTTTGACCGATCATTATCTACCCCAATGACTTTATAATTTTTATTAAGTAAAAATTGTGATAAGAAGGCCCCATCTTGGCCCTTAATACCAGTAATTATAGCTGTTTTAGTTTTTTTTTTCATTTTATTGATGAAAAAATTAAGAAGTGTTTTGTTTGATATATATTCACGTTATCTATCTGACTTTCTTTTGTAATACATGGGAACTTAACATCCCAGCACAAGTTATCAATAGGAATATTTAAATCTTCTTTTTTAATGATAGCAATTTCTGGTATATTGGGAAAGTAGTCACTCTTATAAAGATCTTTACTGATTACTTCGTATTGGTATAAAAAAAATCTACAAAAAAATTGAAATATCAAAATAAAAAATAAGTAAAAAAGAATTTTTTTAATTTCTAAATTTAACTTGAGCACAAAAAAGAACGTAACTATAGAGAAGAAAATAACTAATTGTGTATATCCATATCTAATATCTGGTGAAGAAATAAACCAAGAAAAAATACTAATAGTAGTTATAAAAAAAATTAACATATAATAATTTTTATTAATACTATTAGGATATTTTTTTTTATCTATTTTATTTTTGAATATCAAAAAAATTGAAATTAAAAGTGTGTAGGGTAATATTATTTTAAAAAATATTTTGTTAATAAAATGAGTTTGCATGTAGTTTTTCACCCAATTAAAATTACTCACATAATCTTGGTAGTTAAAAATACTTTGATTTGCCCAGCCTTTTGACCACGCCGATGTTTCTAAAAATACATTTTCTGGTGATCCATAAGATTTATTTAGCCATATCGTATCAAGGCATGAAAAACTTATTGGATAAACCAAACATGACGATTTTAAAAAATTTGTTAATATCGCTACTAAGCAAAGAGTAATTATAAATAAAACTAATTTTAAATTCTTTTTAATATTAAATTTTTTGATATTTTTAAGAAATATAATAATAGGAATAAATATGTAGAATATTACTGATGTTTTTAGAAAAATTGAATATACTACAAGCAAGCTATTTTCTAAAAAGTCTACATATAATATTTTTTTTTTTGTAATCATTGCCATTGATATAACAATAAAAATAAGAGGGAATATATCATATCCAACTTTATTTAAACTTATGATGTGAAGCAATATAAACACTAAAGTGTATATATGTATTTGATCAAAAAAACTCTCACATTTCTTTTTTAATATCTTTCTTAAACCATAAAATAAATAAAATGATAAAATATAAACATGTGATGTTATCAAAATAATATTCTTAATATCATTATCGATTTTAAAGTTAAATATTGCCGAGAAATATGAAAGTATTGATGAATGACCAAATCTAAAATTAACATTTGTTGAACCTATAATTGTTTTATAGTTATTTATCATTTCAATAAAAGGTAAATGATATAAGCCATAGTCATTTTGATATCTTCTTTGATATATGATCAAAAAACTAATTAGAGAGACCCAAAAAGAAATTTTCAAATAATAAAGTATTCTGTAATATCTTATTTTTTGGATAAATAAAAAAGGAATACTTATAATTATGATTTGTACTATAAAATTAATAGGGATAAATAAATTGATAGTAATTGATATAAATGATGAGACAATAATCCCAAAAAAAATTACAAATTCTTTTTTTTTAGTAAGTAAATTTCCATAAAATGAAAGATTTATAGAAATTACTAAGTTAAAAATATAAATTATAAAAATTAATGAAAAAAAACTTATCAATAATTGTTCCTTTTTATAACGAGGCTAATTCAATAATTAAAGTAATTGATGAAATAAATCAATTAAATTTAGAAAAGCAGATTATCGCTATTAATGACGGTTCAAACGACTTAAATAATAATCAAAAAAATATTATTAAAAATAAAGTTGATATATATTTAGAAAACAAAATCAATAAAGGAAAAGGTTATTCAGTTATAAATGCTATAAGTCATTGTAAGGAGGGCTTTATTATAGTTAAAGATGCTGATTTAGAATACGATCCTCTTGACATACAGAGGATTTATAATTTTGCAGTTAATAAAAATAAAAATATAGTTTATGGATCTAGGTTCTTAAAAAAATACTCTTATAAGAAAACATTGTTCTACTTTGGTAATATGTTTTTTACGAACTTATTTAATATATTGTATAAGCAAAATATAACTGATGCACATACCTGCTATAAACTATTTTATAAAAGTCTATTAGATAACATCGATTTAACATCAAAGAGATTTGAACTTTGTGCAGAGATGAATGCTAAGTTTGCAAAAAAAAAATTTGAAATTTGTGAAATACCTATAAATTACAATCCCAGATCAAAAAAAGAGGGCAAAAAAATTGGATTAAGGGATGCTATTATAACTTTAATAACATACGTAAAGTATTTATTTATAAATTATTAAGTATAGAGATCAATTTCTTATTGTCTTTTTTTGTAATAAATGGATGAACTGGAAGAACCATTCCTCTTTCCATAATTTCATCGCAATTTTTTAAATCTTTTTTATCATTAATATCATAAAAATTATTTACAAAATGTTGTTTTATATTTCCTGCTATTACTGGCCTGTAATCAACTGAATTTTTTCTTAAAATTGACTCTAGCCTAAATCTTGTATTGTAATCTTTTAATAATATTACAAAACCCATCCATGAATTGTTTATATTATCTTCAGCCCCTATTATTTGAATTTTATTATTTCTAATTCCTTTGACTCTTTCTTTACAAATATCTACTCTTTTTTTTAAAAAAGAATTAATTTTTTTCATTTGTACAATTCCTAGAGAAGAATTTATATCATTTAGTCTTAAGTTATATCCTGGAATTAAAAATTCCCATCTGTGATCTATAAACTTATTGTTTTTTATTTTAAATATTTCTTTTAAATTGTTATTTCTTGACCAGCCATGACTTTTAAGAGATTTAATCAAATTATATTGTAAGCTATCATCAGTAAGTATAGCTCCACCTTCAATAGTAGTAATATGATGACTAAAATAAAAGCTAAAGCTAGATGATACTCCAATATTGCCTATTAAATTACTTTTAGTTTTAGCACCAAGGCTTTCACATGCATCTTCAATAAGTTTTAAATTATTTTTTTTACAAAAATTTAAAATTTCATCCGAGCCATTTGGATTCCCCATTACAGGAGTTGATACAACGTATTTTAAATTTTTTGGTTTATTTTTATTTAAATAATTTAAGTCAAGATTAAGAGTTTTTTTATCTATATCACATAAAAAAATATTAAATCCTGAATCAATAATGGATGTTATTGTAGTGGGCCAACATAGACCTGAGATAGCTACGGTATATTTTTTTTTATCATTATTAATTTTGTTTATTAAACTTAATGATTTAAATACTAAAAAATTAGCAGAGGATCCAGAATTAACACAAATACAATACTTTCTTTTGAAGTATTTTGATAATATTTTTTCAAATTTTTGAGTTTGCTTTCCTTCTGTAAATTCATTTTTTTTAAATTGATCAACTATGGCTTTTAGCTCCTGTTTATCAAAACTATTAAAGGCAATTTTCATTTTTAAGAATATAATCTAATGTTTTTAAAGATTGAAGCATTATAAATAATGTTGGATTGAAATACCCAACTGATGGAAAACAAGAGCTTCCTGTAATATAGATATTGTCAAAACTATGCATCTTACAATTTTCATCAACTACGCCATTTTTATCATTTTCAGAGACCTTAGTTGTGCAAAGGATATGAGAGGCATCACTTAAGTTTTTATCAATGTACTCAAAATCTATAGAATATTTATTTAAGAATTTTTTAAAATAATCACAGGATATATCTATTGAATTATTGAGATTAGAATGAATATTATTTGTTATATCAAAAGTATCTTCATTAAAATTTAATAATCTAATAGAATTATTAATACTCATTGGTTGTTCAGTAAATATATCAACATAGTAATCTAAATGATTTGATTTTTTTTTTATTTTTTGAAAAAAATAAAAGTAATAATAAAAAAAATTTTCTTTAGGCACATGGTAATATAAATTTTCTAATAAAAATTTATAATTTGTTAGATTGTAAAGATTTCTTTTATTTTTAATTTTATCTATAATTTGATTTATTGTTTTTTCATATTTGTCATTTAATTTATAATTAATATTAAAATTAATTTTATGAATTTTTTCTTTTAAAATAATTTTGTTATTTAAATTCATTCCAATTTGAGATTTGTATTTTAAATTATATTTTGGGAGTAAATAATCTAAATTATTATTAAAGTTTTTGAGTTTAAAAATATTTTTTTTTGGATGGTCAGATAAGTATTTTCCAATTTGATTAGTGCCATCGAAGACAACTTTATTCATATATTTTGATCTAAGTAAAATTTTAGCATTTTCTATGCCACCACAACCTAATATAAAATTTTTTGATTTAATCTTTAAATTATTATTAGAGACTACTTCTTTAAATGTTTTATTTTCAATTGTAAAATACTTAGCATTATAATTTAAATATAAATCAAATTTATTTATTATTTTTTTAATTAAATCATTATCATTTTGTATCCTTAAAACCTTTTTTGGCCAAATAGCTTTGTTAGTAATAAAAGTATCATTTCCTAAATGTTGATTTATTGAAAAATCAATTGATTTTAATCCAAAATATTTCAAAACTTTAGTAAGGTTTGATTTATTACTTAATAAATTTTGAAAATAACCATCAAATGTATTGTCTAACATTAACCTGTTTGCCCATTTCTGTGAATTACCACCAAAGCCTAAATACATTTGTTCAAAATCTTTTCTAATAAAATCTGAGTTAGGTGAATATTCATATTTTTTTAAATCATGTAAACTTCCATATTCTAAAACTGCTACTTTTAATTTTGAATTGATTGATAGTAATTCTTTAAGTATTGGGTAATTAGCTAAGCCAGTTCCAATTATGCAAATATCATATATATTTTGCTTAATTTCAATTTTATGGATATTGCAATTAAATAAAGACATGAATAATAAATTATTAATATTTAGTGAATACTTTTTATCACAGAAAGGGGGTGGTACGCAAAAAAGTATTTTAAATATTTTATCATCAAAAAAAATTTCCTTAAATTACCTATTGATTACAGGATCTAAAGATTTAGATGGTAATCTAATCAATATCATTACTCAATATAATATAAAAAGAATTAAATCTTATAGAGATGTATTTAATTGCATTAAAAAAATATATTTTAGCAATAAAGTCTATTTTAATAGCTTTTTCTCTTTTAAAAATACAATATTCTTTTTATTTTTATCAATTTTTCTAAATAAAAAAATTATTTTAGCGCCAAGGGGAGAGCTGTATGAAGAAAATTTAAATATTAAAAAAAAAATTTATTTATTAGTCTTTTCTTTTTTTAAAAAAAATATTCAATTTCACTGTACTTCTGTCAATGAAAAAAATTCAATAAAAAAAATCTTAAAAATAAAAAATAAAAATTTAATCACAATAAGGAATATTATTGGTAAGGATAAAATTGACATGCCAATAAAAAAAAAAACTTTTAAGAAATTTATTTATTTATCTAGAATAGATAAAAAAAAGAACCTATTAGGATTGTGTAAAACTATGAGTAAATTTAAAAAATTTGATAAAAAAATAATTATTGATCTTTATGGCCATATTTATGACAATGATTACTTCTTAGAATGTAAAAAATATTTCTTTTTACTCAAAAAAAAGAACATTTTTATTGATTATAAAAATCATTTAGATCCTGAAAAAGTTGAAAAAATATTACCAAAGTACATTGCGTTAATTCATCCATCTTTTAATGAAAATTTTGGTCACGTTATAATTGAGTCCTTGAGGAGTGGAGTGCCAGTAATCGCTTCAAAAAATGTATTTTTTAATAATCTTCAAAAAAATAATTGTGGTTATAATATTAACTTTAATGACTCCAAAAAATTAGAAGAAGTTATCTTAGAATATTTGATTATTAGTCAAAAAAAATTAAAAAAAAACCAAGAAAATTGTATTAATTATTATAATAAATTTCTTGAGGAAGAAGGAATTATTTCAATTAAATATCAAAATCTTTTGAAGTAGTAATTTTACTTATAACATTTCTTAGTTGGTATTTATTGTCTAATTTTAATTCTTTAATTCTTTCGTTTGCTTTTTCTGCAATTTTATTCCTTTTTTCAGGCTCATTCAAAAATTTATTTATTAAAATTGCACATTCACTCACAGAATTAAAATAAAAAGTCTCTAAATTTTCTCTAAATATTTTTTTTAATACTTTCCCTTTTTGTGAAATAAAAAATGTCTTACAGGCTGCTATTTCCAAACTTCTTCTAGAATATTCATCTAAGTTTGAGTCTGTTAAAAAATTTATCATTATTTTTGATCTATTTATTATTTTTCTATATTGATCCCCGTATACCCCTTTATTATATTTACCTATCCAATTATCTGAGTATATATTAATTTTAAATTTTAATATTTTTTCTAACTCATAAATAAATTTATATCGATTATCATGATTACTTCCAATAAATGTAACTGTTAAATCTTTTTCTAAATCCTCATGAAAATGTATTTTTGAATCATAGCAAAATGGGAAAGTGATTTTCTTTGAATGTTTACGATAGTATATACTATCTGTAAATCTAGGGGTCAGATGATAATTATAGTATGAAATATTTTTCAATAATAATTTCCAACATCCATCTTTTCTTAATCCAAATGGATTATCTGGATTAAAATGAATAAAAATTGAATTTGTACTATTTTTTATATTTTTCAAGTTAATGAAAATTCCCTTTTCAACCCAGACTAAATAAAATTTTTTAGATATTTCCTTTTCTAAAATATTATTTATTTTGAAATTTAGAAAAGCTGGCTGATACCTATAGTTAATCCAGTATAAAATCTTATTACTAGAAATATATTCATATATATTTATGGGCTTAACTTGATAGCCCATTGTTTTTAGTGAATTGTATCTAAATAGTGTATTATTGTTGCTTGACAAATCACCAACAAACAGAATATTGAAACTCATAATATAGATTATTTATAATATCTTTAAATGAATTTCATAGTAAGTAGTATTGGAAAATTCCATAGTTTTAGTGTAGCGAAAGAGCTTTATAGACAAAAAAAGTTACAACTTTTTATTACAGCTCATCCGAGATTTAAGATTGATAGAAATTTAATAGGTAAAAAAAATTTTGCATTTATTGATTTTGTTCAAACATTAAACTTAATTACCAAAAAATATATATCTATAGAAAATCTTAACAAAGAGCTTAATTGGTTCTCTCATAACAATTTTGATAAAAAAAGTGCTAATTATTTGGAAAAATTTTTAGAATCTTCAAATTTCCAAAAACTCGAAAAATCAATTTTTCTATCTTTATCTGGTTCGGGCCTTTATTCTGGAAGATTATTAAGAGAAAGGGGACTATTACATTATTGTGATGTTGGTTCTACTCATATAAAAAATCAAAATATTACTCTTAAAAGAGAATTCAAAAAACTTAAAATTCATTATGAAGAAACCGATAAGAGATTAATCGAAAAAGAATGTTTAGAGTTTGAAGAAGCTAATAAGATTATAGTTCCATCCAATTTTGTAAAAAAAACTTTTTTATCAATGAATATTTCAGAAAAAAAAATTATTAAAATTCCATATGGATCAGACAGTTCTTATTTCATTTTTAAAAATCAAAGAAATTTTGAAAAAGATAATCTCACCCTTGCATTTGCAGGTGAATTTTCCATCAGAAAAGGAATACACTATCTTTTAGAATATTTTGAAAAACTACCAACTAGAATTAAAAATAGATTAAGTTTGAATTTATTTGGGACATTTAGAAGAGAGACTAAAATTCTCCTATCTAGATATAGTAATGAAAATATATCTATAATGAGATCTCTTCCACAAAACAAATTATCAGATAACTTAAATATCACTGACATATATGTCATTCTTTCTATTGAAGAGGGTTTAAGTTTAACTATTCCTCAAGCCATGAGTGTAGGATGTATCGTTATAGCCACACCAAATACTGGGGCAGAAGAAATTATTAAAAATGGTTTTAATGGATTTATAATAAATCATAATTATAGTGAATTTTATGAGGTTATTTCTAATTTATTAGATGATAAAGAATTAAGAAAGAAAATTTCTCTGAATGCCATAAGCTCTCTCAAGAAAAATTCTGGCTTTAAAAAATATACTGAAAGATTGATAAAATGTGTGGAATAGCTGGAATAATTGATATTGAAAATATAGAAAATTTTTCATTTAAAAATCAAATTTTAATAAAAATAATTAATCATCAAAAGAATAGAGGCCCTGACTCGTCAAGTATTTGGAGCTCCGAAGATGAAAAATTTTTTATTGGTTTTAATTGGCTCGCCATACAAGATAATCAAGACATTGCAAATCAACCATTTTTCTCAGAGAACAAACAACACGCTTTGTTATTTAATGGTGAAATATTTAATTTTAAAGAATTAAAAGAAAAATATTACAGAAATCATATCTTTAAAACCAGTTCAGATACTGAAGTGCTTTTTTTACTACTTAGGGATTATGGAGAGACCATAATATCAGAGTTAGAAGGTTTTTTTAGTATTGGATTTTTTGACTTAAAAAATAATAATTTTTTTTTAGCTAGAGATAGATTTGGAATAAAGCCATTATATTATTTAATACAAAATAGAGTTTTATATTTTTCATCAACATTTAAGGAACTTAACCAAATTTGTTTTAACAATAAATTTGATCTTACTTCAGAAGTATCATTTTACCTCTTTGGTTCTATATATGGAAGTAAAACAACTAATAAAAAAATTAAACAATTAGAACCAGGTAATATTTTTAGGAATAATAATCGTGAAATCAAAATTTATAGTTATTATTCATTAGTAAATAAACTATATGAAGATCAATACAATAGTACCTCAATTGAAGAAATAGTAGATCATTTAAGATATGTTGTAAAAAAATATTCAGTTTCACAAGCAGATTGGTCTTTGATGCTATCAAGTGGCATTGACTCTAATATTCTTAAAAATTTATTAAATTCAGAAACTACTACTTTTACTCTTTTATTTAATGATAGAAAAATTTATTCTGAAAAATCATTAATTAAACAAACAAAAAATAATATTTTTTTTGAAGTTAATTGTGAGAATGAAAAGAAAAATATATTTAATAAATATTTAAATTCAATGGAACAACCAACTATTGATGGTTTTAATACGTATCTAATTACCTATCTAATTAAAAGACATAATATTAATAATAAAGTATGTTTATCTGGTCTAGGATTAGATGAATTGCTTGGGGGTTATAAATATAAAAAGAAAATACTCATATCAAAATTCATATTCAATTTTAATAAAATTTTTAATAATAATTTTTTAAATAAATATATAAAAAATATGGATCCAAAAAAATATTTAAATAATTTTGATAAAGATGCAAATTTTCAAAATTATTTGCTATTTAGGCTCATAACACCTTTTGAATATCTATCAAAAGATTACAATTTTAATGAACTTCATCAAGCTTATGAAGAATTGTTTACAATCATGCATGATAAAATTAATGAAATTAAAGTAATTAATAATAATAATGAATTTATCTTTGATCTCTTAAATTTTGAATTCTATCTTAAAGATCAGTTATTAAAAGATGGAGATAATATGTCTATGGATAATTCTATAGAATTAAGGTTTCCTTTTTTAGAGCATAATTTTGTTGAAAAAATATTTAATTTTAGAAAATTTAATAAAATTGATAAAAAAAATTTAGCTGCACATTTTATAAAAGATAAGCTAATTTTGAATAAGAAGAAAACTGGTTTTTCTTTCCCTATTCCCATCTCAATTAATAAGAATATTCCTAAATATTTCAATTACCAAATAGAAATTTTAAGTAATTTTAAAAAAAATATTGGCATATGAAAAAGTTAGCCTATCTAATTACACACCCGATACCCTATCAGGCATCATTAATGAGAGAGCTTTCAAATAGTAAAATTTTTAAATTAAAAGTTTTTTACTGCTCAAAAATAACATTATCAAATTATAAAGACAAAGAAATGAATAAAAAAATAAATTGGAATTATGATCTATTAAGTGGATATAATTATAAGTTTTTAAAATCATTTTTTGATTTTGGAATTCCTTCTTTCTTATTACCTATTAATTATGGATTGATATATGATTTAAAAAAAAACAATTATGATTATATATTAATTCATGGTCATGCTAGATTTTATAATTTATTCGTTATTATATTTTCAAAAATTCTTGGTATTAAAGTTTTTTTAAGATCTGAGTCAAATAATCAACATGCTAAAAAAAAACTTTTATCAAAGTTTATTCTTAGCCTAATTAATCCTTTTATATATAAATACTTAGCTATTGGATCTTTAAATAGAGATTACTATTTAAGTAAAGGAATAAACAAAAAAAAAATTAAAATGATGTACTACACAGTTGATAATAACTTTTTTCAAGACTATAAAGTTGATATCAATCAAAAAAAAAAATTTTACAATCATCATAATTTATCCAACAAGACAATATTTCTCTTTGCCGCTAAATATATTGAAAGAAAAAATTTAATTTTTTTGTTAACTGTATTCATAGATATTTTGAATAAAAATCAAGATTTTAAAAATAAAGCACATCTTCTTTTAATTGGTGATGGCGAATTAAAGCCCAAAGTTTTAAAAATAATTAAAGATTATAATGCTAATATCAGTAATTTAGGATTTATAGATCAAAAACACATTCCTTTTTATTATAAAATATCAGATATATTTATAATTCCCTCTAAAGAAGAAAATTGGGGTTTAACTGTCAATGAAGCTATGTGTTGTGGGTTGCCTATTATAGCTTCAGATAAAGTAGGAAGTGGTTATGATCTATTAGACAGTAATAATAGCTTTAAATTTAGGCATGATAATCAACATGAATTGAGTCAAATCTTACTAAAATCATTAAATTCAGATTTAAAAAAAATGTCTAGATTTTCAATAAAAAAGATAAGTTTATTCAATAATTTACTTAATATGAAAGTAATAGAGGAAATTATCACTTGATTATTTTATTTCATCCAAGCCTAGTTGGGAGAGGTGGTTCACAAAAATATATAATTGATTACTATAATTATTTTAAAAAAAAACATAATACCTTATTAATTACATATAATTATTCTTCAACTTGTTACCCAGAAATAGTAAATGAAAATGAAATCATTTTTTTGAATAAGATAAATAAATTAAATCATAAGAAAATTTTTTACCCTTATTTTTTAAAAATTATCTTTTCTTTTTTTAATGAATTAATTTTAACTTACAAAATTAAAAAAAAAATAAAATCTATTTTAGATACCAATAATGTTAAAATATTTTTTCAACATGAAATTCAATTCAACTTTTTAAGTAAATTATTTTCTAGCAGTAAAAAATATTTATATTTGTATGACTCTAAAAATAAATTATATTTTTTTGATAAAGGAAAAAATTTAAATTTTATTGATAATTTAACAATAGATCTTCTATCTATCTTTACAAAAAATCTTCATTTAAAAAACTTTAATAATATTTTTGTCCTTGAAGAGTTCCAAAAGAAGGATGTAGATAAAAGATATTCAATAAATAGTGAGGTAATATATGGATACTATAATGAAAAAAAATATTATATGAAAAAAAATAATCTTATCAGAAATAGATTTAATCTTTCAGCCAATACTAAAATATTATTTTGTCTATCAAGATTTTCAAAATATAAAAAAATTGAGGACCTTTTAGACCTAATGTCTTTAATTAACAAACAATCAAATAATCATTTTTTTCTATATGCTAAATGTATGAAAGATGACCTAATTTATGAAGAGACTATTATTTCTAAATATAAAAATTCTTTTTACCCTTCTGGTAATTCTTTTTTTGATTTCGATACGGCTCAAAGTGAAAATGAGTTATTTAACTTATATAATTCATCTGATATTTTTGTATTTCCAAGCATGAATCAAACTTGGGGAAATGCTATACTTGAGTCTATAGCTTGTGGTCAAATACCTTTGATTTCTGATGATTGTGGTATAAATATGCTAGTTCTTAAAAATAAATTAGGAGAAGTTTATAAAGTAGGAGATATTAATGACATGTTGAACAAATTTAATTTAATTGTCAAAGAGCCAGAAAATTATAAAAATAATCACTTATTTACTAAAGATAATCTTAACTTTTCATCTCACATTGAAAAAATAACAAATATTTTAAATGTTTAAAAATTCAAAAATTTTGATTACTGGTGGTACAGGTTCATTTGGAACAGCTGCAGTAAAGTCTTTTTTAAATGAGCCAGTTAAAGAAATTTTTATATTTAGCAGAGATGAAAAAAAGCAATATGATCTTAGGATTAAATATAAAGGTAATGATAGATTAAAATTTATTATAGGTGATATTAGAGATAAAGATGCTCTTATTAAAAGTACATATAAAATTGATTATATCTTCCATGCTTCTGCTTTGAAACAAGTTCCTAGTTGTGAGTATTTCCCATTAGAGGCTTACAAGACTAATGTAATTGGAGCTCAAAATGTTATTGATTGTTGTAGAGAAAATAATATCAAGAAAGCATGTTTTTTATCAACAGACAAAGCGGTATACCCTATAAATGCTATGGGCATTTCAAAATCAATGGCAGAAAAATTAATAATAGCAGCCAGTGCCGATGAATCATTGAACACTTGTTTATCTATTGTTAGATATGGAAATGTCATGACATCTAGAGGTTCAGTTATTCCTTTATTTTTAAATCAAATAAAAAATAAAAAAAAAATAACTATTACTCATAAAGATATGACACGTTTTCTTTTAAACTTAGACTCAGCTATTGAACTAGTTAAATATTCTATGAAGTCAAATATTTCTGGTTGTACATTTGTTAAGAAAGCACCTTCGGCTTTTGTAACCGATATAGCAAACTCATTGTATGAAATTTTAGGAATTAAAAAAAATAATTTTAATTTTATTGGAATTCGACCAGGAGAAAAAATAAATGAAACACTTATTTCATATGAAGAAAGTAGGCTTACAAAAAACTTTAAAAACTTCTTTATTTTATACAACAATTTAATGAATGAAAAGTATATGAATTTTTTTGAAAAAGGAACTAAATCAAAGTTATTTAATTATAGCTCAGAAATGAAAAATAATTTAATTAGTGGAAAAAAACTGATCAACTTAATTAGTAAAACAATAAATCAAAATATAGATGAAACTTGATGATTTAAATATTTGTGTAACTGGGAAAGGATTTATAGGCAGTTATTTAAAAATATTTTTAAATATTAATAAAGCACAAAAAATTATTTTTTTAAGTAGAAAAGATTTTCAAAATAAATCTTTACTTAAAAAAAAAATTAAAGATGTAGATATAATATTTCACAATGCCTCATCTGTAAAAAAAACTAAAACTGTTATTAAAGAAAACATTCGTTTAACTGAAACGCTTATATCATCAATTAATGAAAGTAAGCTCAAAGTATTTGTACAATTTGGCACAACTCATGAAAAATTAAATAATTTTTATGGAATATCAAAAAAAGACTCCTATAAAAAAATAAAATATTTTTGTAAAAATAAAAAAATAACTCTATTCAAGTATACAATACCTAATGTTTATGGATGCTTTTATAAGCCCTATCACAATTCTTTTATATCAACATTAATTTATGAGTTTATTAAAAATGATAATGTTGACTCAATAAAAAACTTAGAGCTAAATAAATGTTTAGAATTAACTTTTGTTAATGATCTGATATGCAAAATAATTAATGACTTAAAATCATTTAATTTTAATAATCAAAAAAATTTATTATTTGAGAAAAAGGTTACAGGTAAAGTTATTTCTATTGGATCATTTTTAAATAAAGTAAAATTACTTAATAATCAAATTAATTCAAATATTTATAAATACACTTCAATTTTAGAAAAAAACATAATTAATATAATCTTATCATATCATTTCACCTTGAAAAAGAATATTAAGGTTCCTGCTATTAAATTTGATGATAGGGGTTTTCTTTATGAGGCAAACAAATCTATTGGATGCAATCATTCTTTTTTATCCTCATCTTATAAAAATGCAATAAGGGGAAATCATTTTCATACAAATAAATTTGAAATTTTTCACATAATTAATGGTGAGGCAATAATAATTCTTAAAAACTTGTTTAACAATTCTTCTCGTAAATATATATTAAATGATAATAATAAGTCCTTTCTTGTGATACCACCTTTCGTAAATCATACTTTTATATCAAATAAAAATAATACAATTGGTTTATTTTTTAGTTCAGAAATCTTTGATACACTAAAACCAGACACTTATAAATATGAGCTATAAAGAAAAAATACTTTTTATTTTTGGAACACGTCCTGAAATAATAAGAATGTCATCAATTATAAATAAAGCTAAAAACTTTTGTGATTTAAAGATTCTTAATACGTCTCAAAATTTTGATAATAATTTAAATAAAATTTTCTTGAATAATTTTAAAATTAAAGTTGATTATTCTTTTAAAAACACTTCATCAAATTTTATTGATTTCTTTGGTAATTCAATATTAAACATTAATTTAATTCTAGAGGATTTTACTCCAGATAAAGTAGTGGTTTTAGGTGATACAAATAGTGCTCTGCTATCTTACTTTTTTAAAAGGTTAAATATTCCAATTTTCCATATTGAGGCTGGTAACAGATCTTTTGATGAAAGAATACCTGAAGAAACAAATAGAAAAATAATTGATCATTTTTCTGATTATAATTTTGTATATTCTGAAAGAGCGAGACAAAATCTTATTCTTGAGAATATAAGCCCAAATAGAATATTTTTAATTGGTAGTCCTTTAAATGAAGTATTTAATGATAATATTTCATCCATTAAAAATTCACAAGTTCTTAGGAAGCTTCATTTAAAAAAAAATTCCTATTTTCTAATTAGTTTTCACAGATATGAAAATATTAATGATGATATAGTTATTAAAAAATTCAAAGATTTAATTGGCAAACTAAATAAAACATTTAATAAAAAAATTGTTATCTCACTTCATCCTTCTTTAAAAAGCAAAATTGATTTGTCAAAAAATTATAAAAACAATTCTGATATTTTGTTTTTAAATCCCTTCTCTTATTTTGACTATTGTAAGCTTCAAATAAACTCTTTTTTTACGCTTTCAGATAGTGGCTCCATTAGCGAAGAGTGTAGTATATTGAAATTTAGGGCTTTAAGCATTAGGTATTCAATAGAAAGACAAGAGGCTACTGAATCTGGATTTACTCCAATAGTTGGTCTTGATATTGATAAAATTTTAAATTTAATCAATTTTCATGATAGTAAATTTTCAAAATTAGATAATTCATCACCCAAAGAATACAAAATTAATAATACCTCAAAAAGGTTTTTAAATATATTACTGGGTTCAAATTATAAATAATTGTCCTTTTTATTATTATCTGACAGTTATTTTCCTGATCGCAGATCTTCTGCGTTAATTGTTAAATCTATATATCAAAAATTAAAGGAAAAAAAATATGAATGTAAAGTAATTTCTCTTACTGAGAACGAAGCGCATACTAAAAATACTGATTTAGAATTAATTCAAACTTTCAAATTTAGAAATCTCAATTTTTTATTGAGAGGTTTAAGTACTATTTTTTATATCATAAAAATAGTTATAAGAGTTTATATAATTAACTATACTCCTAAATTAATCTATATTTATTATCCATCTTTCATGCTTTTGTTCTTAATTCCATTTATAAAATTAAGATATAAAAAAGCACAAATATTAATACATTACCAAGATCATTTTCCAGAAAATGCATATGACCTAAAAATAATTAAAAATAAATTTATTTTTAATTTTTTAAAAACAATTAGAAAAAATTTGATAAATAAAAAAATTATTGTAGTTGTTAATTCTAAAAAGTTGAGAAATAAATTAAAAAGTTCTCTAAAAATTAAAAATATATTTTTTTTTCATAATTGGCCCTTGATTCAAAAAGTGATATTTAAAAAAAATGAAAAAAATAAATTATTTACATTCATATACTCAGGAAATATAGGTCCAGCTCAAGATTTTATGAATATTTTGGATTTTTTTGCTAAAACTCAATTAAATATTCAACTTGAAGTTTATGGAGATGGAAGAAATTTAGTTAATTTAAAGAGTAGATTTTCAAATCATAAAAAAATTAATTTTTATAAATTTATTCAGGGAAAAAATTTATCTAAAATATATCATAATTCTTCCGCTTCTATTATTTGTTTATCTATGAATAATAAAACAAGTTTTATTCCATCTAAGTTTTATGACTATGTTAATCATAATTTGCCTATATTTGCGCTAATTCATAAAGAATGTGATTTAAATCAAATAATACATGACTATAACTTAGGTCTCACTATCAATAATCTGGATTTTACAAAGATTGAACATAATATAATCAATTTTATTAAAAATTTTAAATCATACAAAAAAAGTTGTCATTTATATAATGTTTCAGACAATTTAGATTTATTCACCAATTTTTTAATTTCTAATTCAAATAATACTTTCAATTGATCTATCATAAAAATTGTATTATTTTAAAAAAGTCACTTATTAATGTTTTTCTTATTTGTATTTATAATTTTTTCTTCTTTTATAATTTTTTATTTATCTAAGAAAATTAATTTAGCCTTTGATAATGAATTTTCTAAACCACAAGCAATTCATTTAAACAGTATTCCAAGAATATTAGGAATAAATATTTTATTTATTTTTCTTTTTTTATTTTTTAATCAAAAACTAATAAATCATGACTATTTTATAATTTTAATTATTTCTATAATTTGTTCTTTGCCAGGGTTTCTTGATGATTTTGGATTAAAGACAAATCCTTATATAAGATTTTCATATCAAATAATCTCTGTAACTTCAGTAGTCATTTTTTTTGAATTTGTTGGTTTGTTAGAGCCTTTTGAATTTTTACCAAACTTTTTATCAAATAATTTATTTATGACTTTTTTTACAATTTTTTCTATTTTAACTATAGCTAATTCAATTAATTTTATTGATGGTTGTAATGGACTAGTAAATTTATATATGATTTTATTATCGTCAATTTTATATTTATTTTCTAATGACTTTTATCTAAAACAATATTGTTTAATAATTTTAATATATCTTTCTATTACCTTGTTTTATAATTTCCCAAAAGCAAATGCTTTTATTGGTGATTTTGGTGCATATTTCCTTGGTTTTAATATTTCTTTCTTAATAATTTATATAAATACTAACAATATTTCTTTTACTTTAGATGTTAATGAGTGGTTTTTTGCTTGTTTACTTGCATATCCTTCTTTTGAAATTTTCTCTACTATTCTTAGAAGATTAAAAAATAAAAAATCCCCTTTTTATCCTGATAACAGACATCTTCATTCCATTATTTATCAAATTTTAACTTTTAAATTTATACCTCTAAAAGCAAATTATTTTACCTCTATTGTTATACTAACTTTAAATCTGTTATTTTTTTCTATTCTACTCTTTTTACCTGTTGATTTATTTTATATAGGTTATTTTTTATTTTTCTTAATATTCTATTTTTTAAGACTTATTTTATTTTCTTTTTTAAATAAATTACTTTTGCAGAAATAAAGAACAAAACCAATTATTAAAAAGTTTAATATTGCTACTCTATTATTAAAAAAATTACCAGCCGTCGACAATGGCCATATTATTAAGATGAAGGTAACAAAGAAACCATTAAATTTAGATTTATAAATTTTGTTTTTAATACATTTAAACATTATTAATCCTATTAAAAATAAAAATGATATTAACCCAAAAACTCCACTATCAGATAATAATTCTATATATATATTATGAGGGTGGGTTGCACATCCCTTATTTACTATTGAAGTCGTATTCACCAATCTTTCTTTATCCTTGCACTCTTCTCTAAAGGTTTTGTGCCCTGTCCCAAAAAGAACATTCTCTTTAAATATGTGATATCCAATAATGTAATGTCCTAAATGTTGAGAATTGATAGATCCATTTTTATTTATAGTAAAATCATTAATTGCTAGTAATGCTCTTTGTTTAATTCTATCTGAAGTATTAAATGCAGTTAAAAATATAAAAATAGATATTATTAAAAAACTTAAGAAATATAAATAATTTTGCTTATTTATATGAATGATTGTAAAAAGAAAAATTCCAAAATTAAAAAGTAAAAAAGACATTCTTTCACCTGTTGCTATTATTGAGCATAGATAAAAAATAATCAAAATTATCGAAAATAAATAATTTTTTTTAAATAAATAATAACCTATAACTGGGATACATAGTTTAAGTATGTAAGAACCAGCAATGAGCTCATCACCAAAAAAACTACTAGCTCTGCTTTCATTATGTCCAGCATATATATCAATGCCAATAATATTAAATTTAAATATAAATTGAAAAATTAAATCAAATGAAATAATAACTGTAATACCTAATAAAAACTTAATTAAATTTTCAATATTAAGATCATAATATAAAATTATAAATAAAGAGAAAAATACATACCTTAAGTTTATCAATTGCTCAATAAGAGGATCTGGAAAATAAACACTAAATAGATTAGGTAATATCAAAAATAAAAAAGGGTAAAATAAAATAAATATACGTTCATCAGTATTTTTTTCCTTAATAATCATATATAAAGTAAAAATTGCTATAAAGCTTGATAATATGTCTGGTAAAGCTGGACCAGATATTAATAAAACAATTAAAGCGTAAATTGATATTTCATTATATTTATTTAAGAAATGTATTTTCATACTACCTAACAAAGTATTTATATTTTTATTATAAGTGATAATTTATATTTTTAATATTAAAATCAAAATAATGAAAATTCTTATAACAGGTTCTTCTGGTTTTATCGGTGCAAATTTAATCAGATCTTTAAAAAGTGATGTAAATTTTATATTTGGCATAGATAATCATAATAATTTTGTGTATGAGAGTAGATTTAAAAAATTCAGATCCAAGGTAATAAATGAAATAAATAATTTTAAAGAATTTCTTATTGACTTATCTGACAAGTCTCATGTTGAAAAAATAATTGAAGAAAATGAAGTTGATATGATAATTCATTTGGCAGCACACCCTGGGGTTAGACTGTCATTAACTAAAAGTGAAAATTATATTAATAATAATATTAATAATTTTTTAATTATAATTAATTTGGCAAAAAAATACTCTCTCCCACTAATTTATGCCTCCTCAAGCTCTATCTATAATTCAAATATTAATAATATACCTTTTTCTGAGTCAGAAAAATCATATAACCCAGACTCTATTTATGGAGTAACTAAATACTCAAATGAACTAATTGCAAAAATTTATGCAGAAAAATATGATTTAAAATCAATAGGACTAAGGTTTTTTTCTGTTTACGGAGAAATGGGTAGGCCTGACATGGCAATAATGTCCTTCATAAATTCACTTTTAAATAATAAGAAAATATATTTGAATAATAATGGAAGAACAAAAAGAGATTACACATCAATTAAAACAGTAGTTGAGCTTTTAAAAAAAATAATATTTAGATTTGATGAAATTAATAAAAATCTAGTTTTGAATATTGGTAATAGCAATCCTGTTGAAACAAAAGATATCTTAAGCTCTTTAATGAAAATTTGTAATATTCAATATCCAGATATTAAAAATAATTTTGTTTCAGAACAAAAATCAACTTATGCCAATATGGATAAAATTGAAAAGATTGTCGGCAAAACTAAAAATTATGATATTTTTGATGAATTACCTGCAATAGTAGATTGGGTTAAGAATAATAATTATTTATAAATTTTTTTTGGTAGCCTCGGGCGGACTCGAACCGCCACGGGAATAAATCCCACTGGATTTTAAGTCCAGACTGTCTACCATTCCAGCACGAGGCCATATTCG